>OGNC01000084.1_pt1 | contig 85062 bp, 100 predicted proteins | sample 1573311 | NCBI WGS metagenome assembly OGNC01 (sample SAMEA2581889, study PRJEB24529) | metagenome | biome: Human gut stool | place: China | collected 2011
AGTGCCACCTATTTTCTCGTTTCCCCTTGAGGGGAAGTCCCGCGAAGCGGGAAAGTGTGTACGGGGCAGAGCACCGATAGGATGCTCCTTCGCGGTCCTGACCGCCAATCGGCGGCCCCCGAGCGAAGCGATGCAAAGCGAACCGCAAATCCGGTGGGAAGCTTCCTGCCGGCTCTCATAGATAGGTGGCGCAGGGATCGTTAGGGCCCCCCCTTTTCTCCACGAAAAAAAGGCCGTGAAAAAATGTAAATCATTTCTTCACAGCCCCTTTTAGGCTTTTATTATTTATTATCTATTATTATGTTCTTATTTTACGCCGAAAGCGGCAGCGGCGTCTCTGACCCAGTTGAATCTTTCGGGATCGATGTCCTTGGGCACGGTGCAGTCGGCGCCCAGGATGACGCCTCTGGTGCCTGCTTTTTCCAGGATGTGCACCGTTTCTTTTTCAACTTCTTCCCTGGTGCCGGAATAAAGGACGCCTTCCGGGTTGTTGTCAAAGCCGCCGATAACGCAGCGGTGGTTAAAGATTTCCTCTCCCTTTTCCAGGGGCACTCCTTCGAAAGCCACGGCCCAGTTCACGGCCTTGAAGGGATAGTCCCTGTACCAGGTCAGGTCGTTGTGGCAGCCCATGTAGCCGCAGATGTGGAGCAGGTTATAGTCAGACACCGAGTTTGCTGCTTCCAGCACAGCGATTTCTGAAGGAGTAATAAATTCCCTGTATTTCTCATAGGTCATATCGGGATGGGGAATGTTCTGTACTGACAGGTAAATCCCGTCGGCATGACCATCGGCAATAACGGCTTTGGCCAGGGTGGCAATATCTTCCGTAAGCACTGCCATGACTTCTTTCAACGCCTCCGGGTCTTCTTTCATGAAGCGGGTAATCACGGTTTTCGCATCGCTCCCGGTCTGCTGGAATTCAATGCACCGGGTGGGGGCAAAGAGGTTGTAGAATACCATCACTTCTTTCCCGTATCTTTCTGTGAGGATACCGCAGAGTTCTACCTGTTTCTGAATCCACTCCGAATCCCTGCCCAGAGGTTTGATGTTTTCCGCATCCCTGATGGACTTCAGGTCATGAAGCTGCTCGTGGGGATAGAGGAAAAATCCGTCAGTCATAATTTTTACAAAGTCCGGTTTCCAGGATTTGTAAAAGGTATCATGTCCCGCCAGGTTGTCCACCCAGGCGGAGTGATGGGCCAGTGCGTCTGCGTGTCTCTGATCTGCCAGAAAATGATGCCAGAAACCGACCGGTACTCTGTCTACCGGTTTGCAGTCAAGAGCTGCCTTTACTAGTTCTCTCTTAGTCTGTGCCATAAATGCCTCCTGCATTTCAATCATTGCCATCTTCGGGAAGCGCTGATACATTCATAGCGCCTGCCTATAAAAATAAAAGGGGCCTTCATGTGGTCATCGCTTTCCCCAAGGGCTTTCCATCTATCATATCATATAGGGAAAAGGGAGCGCCATCAGCGCTCCCCCATTTTATTCTTCCCCGTTCATCTTTTTGATTTCCGCCAGAAGGTCTTCCGCTTCTTCCATGGACGCCTTCTCTCTTTCAGGATTTTCTGTGAAATCCATGTCCACCGCCATGCCTTCATGAACATGGGGCAGCCAGGCCGCCGGAAGAATCACCGTTTCCTCGTCGTCCGTAATCAGTACGGCCTTTTTTCCTTCAATGCGGTCTACAATAGCTTCTTTCTTCATTATGCCCGCTCCTTTTCAATATGATAACTGCTGCCGTCGGTGGTCAGCGTAACCGTGCCGTTTCTGTCGGTGCGGTATACATGGACTTTCGCTTTTTCCAGCTTGTCCAGGGTCACTTTATGGGGATGACCGTAATCATTGCCCTGGCCGCAGGAAATGAACGCATCTTTCGGAGAAACGGCTTTCAGGAAAGCAGGAGACGTACTGGTGCGGCTGCCATGGTGGCCCACCTTCAGCACATCACTCTTCAGGGTGCCTCCCTTGTCAAGAATGGTCTTTTCTTCCTCTTTTTCCGCATCGCCGGTGAACATCATGGAGAATTTTCCGTAGGTCAGACGGCCTACTACGGAATTGTTATTGAAATCGGAATTTCCCTTCTGGTCTTTGATGACCTTCACAGGCCCCAGCACGTTGTATTTGACACCGTCAAAAAAATCCACCTCATCCCCTGCCTTCAGCACATGGTAGGGAATCTTATTCGCTTTGATCTGCTTCAGGTAGTTTTTGTAGGAGCCGGTGGCCGCAGGCATGCCGTCATCGTATATAGCATCCACCTTGAAATTTTTGAAGATGGCATTCATGCCGCCCAGATGGTCTGCATGGGGATGGGTAATAATGATTTTGGAAATTTCTTTGACCTTATATTTATGAAGGAGCGCCACAATCTGGTCCCGGTGTTCAATGTCCCCGGTATCAATCATGACAAACTTCCCATCCTTTTCCAGAAGGAAGGCATCTCCCTGGCCTATGTCCAGCATACGCACAGTAAGCTGTCCTCCTTTGGCGGCAGCAGAGGCCTTCGCCGGACTGGCCGAAGAGGACGCGCTGCTTCCGCAGGCGGAAAAGGCAGCGGTTAATGACAGTGACAAAAGAAACACTGTCAGAAATTTCATCAATTTTTGAAATATATGCATGGTTATCTCCCCATTTTCATCACTTCTGCCCGGGCCAATGGAATCCATTCTGCCAGATCACCGGCCCGGTAGCCTACCGGTGTCTTTTCTGCCGCCATATCTCCTGCCAGCCCATGAAGGTATACCCCTGCCAGGGCGGCGCCGGACGCATTCATGCCCTGTCCTGCCAGGGCGGCAATGATGCCGGTCAGGGTATCTCCCATGCCGCCGGTGGCCATACCCGGATTGCCGGTAGTATTTACATAGGCCGAGCCATCAGGCATGGCAGTCACCGTAGGCGCCCCCTTCAGCACCAGCACCACATGGTTCTCCACGGCAAACCGGATGGCTTCGTCAATCCGTCCATCCTCGATTTCTTTGGGCGAAAGTCCGGTGAGATGGGAAAATTCCCCTACATGGGGCGTGAGGATGAGCCGCCCGGGACAGGTATCCAGGGCAATGTTCTCTTCCTTGACTGCAAAAAGGGCATCCGCATCAATGACCATGGTCTTATCAAAAGAAGTGATGAGACGCTTCACAAACTTTCCCGTTTCCTTCTCTCTGCCAAGGCCGGGCCCCAGGGCTATGACGTCGTAGGCCTTCGCCTTTTCCAGCGCTTCTGCGCTGTCTGCTTCTGTAAAGAAGGGGCCTTTTCCAAGAGAAGAAACCATGAGCTCCGGAATCCTGCCTGCCAGCGCAGGATGAGCATCGGCAGCCGTCACCACCGCCACCTTGCCGCCGCCGGCATAGAGGGCCCCCTGCCCTGAGAGAAGGGCCGCTCCTTCCATGCCATAGGAGCCGGCAAAAATACCGATGAAACCGTTCTTTCCTTTATGGGACACCCGATTCCGTACGGGAAGGATGTTGAACACATCTTCCTTTTCCGTCAGATGGACAGGAAAATCCATGCGTGCCTCATCAGGAATGCCAATGGGCGAATAGAGCAGGGTGCCGGTGTAGGAAGAACCGGGATACAGCACATGGCCCCGTTTCACGGAACCCAGCGCCACCGTATAATCTGCATCCACCACCACTCCGGCGGCCTTGCCGGTATCGGTCAGCATGCCGCTTGGCACATCTACGGATATGATAATGCCCTGGGCCTCGTTCATCAAAGTAATCAGAAGCGCCTTTTCCCCTTTCACCTCGCGGGAAAGGCCGGTGCCTATGAGCGCATCCACCAGGATATCGGCATCATGGATATAGGGAGCCCCTTCTTCAGCCCTGGAAATAGGAATCACCGGGATGCCCATTTTATCTATAATATGTCTGTACTGCTTCGATGATTCGCTCATATGGGCCTCATTTCCCATCAGAAGCACCAGCACCCTGGCTCCCCGGCCTGCTGCGTAGCGGGCTGCTACGAACCCGTCGCCCCCATTATTTCCTGTACCGCAGAGAATCACCGTAAAGGCGCCGTCCCAGTCCACATATTTTTCCGTCAGACGGACCACCGATGATCCTGCATTCTCCATGAGCACCATCTCCGGAATCCCATACTCCTTCATGGCCATGGAATCCAGAAGCCTTGACTCTTCAGTCTTTGTCAGTATCATTCCTGCCTCCTGCCATTACAACCACTGCAATGGCCATATGTTCTTCATGGGAAATGGAAATGGACATATCCGTGATGCCAAGGTGCTCCGCCCTTTTCTGGAAAGTGCCCTGCAGATGAAGCACCGGCGCTCCCCATTTCGTCCAGGTCACAAAGGCATCCTGCCAGGCAGAGCCGAAAATACCGATGCCCAGCGCCTTCCCTGCCGCCTCCCTGGCTCCCCAGAGAGCCGCATAGGACTCGGCCCGCTTCTTTCCCTTCTTCTCGCAGTGGGCTATTTCCTCTGCTGTGAAAATCTTCTCCGCCCGGGCGGGGAACTTTTCCAGTATCCGTTCCCACCGGTCTATCTTTACTAAGTCTACACCTACATACATGGGCTTCTCCTTTCGTGAAACCGCTACTCCGACTGTAAAGCACCGATTTCAGGGCCCACGGCTTTGATTTCCTCCCTGAAATCCAGGAATCAACACAGCCTCTATGGATGAATCAGCACTTCCTTTCCTCCTTATTGTACAAAAGCCTATGATCTTATTCAAATGAAAGATAAAAACATGGGAAATGAGCCGTAAAAGCAGGTCTTTATATTTCTTTGAAAGTTTCCTTGCCATAGCAGTCAAAATATGATAGAATGGCATGGTATGAATAATGCAGACGGGAGGTGAAATACATTGCCACAGATTAAAGCCAACATGAAAAGCATGAGACAGGACGCTGCTAAAAGAGCTGCCAACGCTGCTGTTAAATCCCAGATTCACGGCGCTATGAAGAAAGCTGTAGCTGCTGCTAACTCTGACAATAAAGAAGAAGCTTTTCGCGCCGCTGTAAGCATCATTGATAGTGCTGCCCAGAAGGGCGTCATTCATAAGAATGCAGCCGCTCGTAAGAAATCCCGTCTGAACGCAAACGTAAACGCTGCCATTGCCAAGGCTAAAGCTGCTGAAGCAAAAGAAAAAGCAGAAGCTGCCAAGGAAGAAGCAAAGGAAGCTTACAAGGAAAAGATGGAAGAAAAGGCCTGAGCCCTTTCAAAAGAACTGTGCCCTTTACGGCGCAGTTTTTTTATTGCTCCAAATCCTGCCTTCTGTGCAGGGATATACTTCCTGAAGTTTTATGGGCTCTCTCCGGAATGGCTGACCCCTCCAGGAGAGATTCAGCGCTTCAGCCGGATATATAACGTATGGCTGCAGCGAGAGGCGGCAGGACAGCACATTCCCTGCATCATATACAAGGATGAACCTTTGGAAATATTGTCATTCCACACAAAAAAGGCTCTGAAAAATGTTTCGCATTTTTCAGAGCCTTTTTTCATGCATCCATACCGCCCTGTTTCCTCCAGGTAAGGAAAGTGCTGATGCCAGTCCAGATGAGGGCCGCCCCTACCATGTACATGAAGAGGAGTCCCGCTGCGTCAGGACGAAATACCAGAAGCAGCCCCAGAAGAATCTGCACCACCGCTGCCACCATATAAAGCTTAGGATTTCTCAAAGATGCCTGTTTTCTGGAACGCAGGATCATCATGAAAATACCGCGGAGAAGAATGTAGAGGGCAAAGAGAAGAGGCAGCATGAAGGCCACCACGGCAAAAGCCAGGGAAATCATCATCCACAGGCCGAAGGCCGTATCAAGGACTGCCATGAGAAGATGCCAGAGAGAACGGCTGGCGCCCTCCGTTTTCATCCAGCGGAGAATCTGGCATACCCCGCCAAGGACAAGGACAAATCCGATATAATATCCCACCGCCAGAAGAGACTCCGCCGGCTCCGCAATACAGAAAATACCGGCGCCTATAAAAAGAATACTGCCAATAAAAAGCAATGCTGATGGAAGCATACCTATCGCCTCTTTCATGAAAAAAGAAATAGATTTCATGAATGCTTCCTTACTTTATCTCCTGTTTATATTATAGTCCTTCTGCGAATCATGTTCCAGAGGTGATTCCCATTTATCCTATGCCGGCCCGGAAACTTCATAGACCCAAAAAGGCTTTGGAGAAAGGATTCCCATTTCTCCAAAGCCTTTTTTCAGATCATTCTGTGAGCTTCAGCATGCTTTCCAGATCCACTGCATGGAAGGAGGGGCAGGCCGGCTTTTCTTTCAGCACCGCTGTCACATAGGACAGGGCTGCTGCCACACCGGTAACCAGACCATTTTCGGCTATATCAAATTTCGGTGTATGATGGGGGCTGCCGCTTCCCACATCTTTGTCATAAATGCCGGTGAAGAAGAACACCCCCGGCCAGGTAGATTCGGTAATGGAGAACGTTTCCGTAGCCATCCACATGGGGCAGTTTCTGTCCAGGGCCCCTTCGCCCAGCTGGTCCACCACTGCCTTTCTTGCCAGGTCCACGCATTCCTTCGTATTGACAGTCACCGGGAAGTACTGGTCCTCCACCACTTCCACCGTGCAGCCGTGAAGGGCGGCGGTATTCTTCGTGACCTCCAGAAGGGTCTTGCGGAAAGCCAGGCCGTCTTCGTTTTTCGTGCAGCGGGCTGTGCCGGCAAACATGAGCTCTTCAGGAATAATATTCGGTTCATGACCGGCTTCCACGGAGCCGAAAGAATAGGTGAAGCTGTCCGTAGGCGCCGTGACCCGCATGCGGTAGGATCGGAGCTCGGAAGCAATGGAAATAAAGCATTCAATGGGGCTCACCGCCATATCGGGGCGGGAACCGTGGCCGCTCTTTCCATGAAGCTTGATGCGGAAGAAATAGGCTCCTGCCATGGCAGTGCCGTAAAGGATGCCTACCTTTCCTGCCGGCAGATCCCATTTCACATGGGTGCCAAAGCAGGTATCCACATGGATATGATGGTCCCTTAAGTAACGGAGCATGGGAGCAATTCCTCTTTCTCCCATTTCCTCGGCTTCCTCAAACATAAGAACCACCTTTCCTTCCCACTCCTTTTTATGGAGAGAAAGGATTTTGGCCTCTGTCAGCAGCATGGCCATATGGCCGTCGTGGCCGCAGGCATGCATGACGCCATCGTTTTGGGAAATGCACACCCTTTCCTTAGACAGGTTCACCGGATCTTCCTTAATAGGAAGGGCATCAATGTCTGCCCGCATGAGCACCGTCCAGCCCGGCCTGCCGCTGTCAATAAATCCGAATACCCCGCCATGAGGCACCCGTACTGTTTCAATTCCTAATTCATGAAGAAACTTTTCAATAAAATCCATGGTCCTGAACTCTTTCTGTGAAAGCTCAGGATTTTCATGAAAATGGCGGCGCAGTGAAATCACTGTGTCCCTTTCTTTTTCAGCTGCATCTCTGCAATCCAAAAGAATCCCTCCTCTGTTAAAGCCAGTCAGGCTTTTCTTATGGGAAAACGCTCATCCATTTCATAAAAGCAGCGCATTCCTACTGTCGTCTCCGCCACAGATGAAAGGCGGACAGCACAAAGGCCGCCACCACGATCACCGTGGCACAGAGAGTCATGAAATCATTATGTTCATACAAACGATACAGGCTGAACAAGGCCAGAAGCCCCAGCAGCACCAGCTTTATATTCACACTCTCATCTCCTTTGAAAAGGATACATCCATCATAACACAGGGGGACAAGGGATTCAAAAGGGTTCAGCGCCCTTTGGGCGCGAAGGGTCGCGGCCGGCGCCGCGAGTTGTGGAAAAGGGTTGTGGAAAAAGATTCTTAAGCTGAATGGGCCCAGGGCCCAAGGGTTCTTAGGTTTGACGGGCCCTGCAGGCCCGAGGGCAGCGGTGGCGGCTCCGCCGCAGTTTTTATAGAGGCTATTCTCACCGCTTCGCAGGCTCCTTTCCAGGAAAGGAGCCTGCGTTACGTGCTTCCCCCATTTTTTCATTGACGATAGGTCAGTCTGTATGATAAAATAATTACCGATATGCCGGAGTGGCGGAATGGCAGACGCACCAGACTCAAAATCTGGCGATGGCAACATCGTGCGGGTTCAAGTCCCGCCTCCGGCACCAACTTAAAAAGCACCGATAAAGTCGAATGAAATCGACCATCGGTGCTTTTCTGTTTGTCCTAAAATTCTGCAAAAATGAACACGTGAATACGATATTTTTACGATATTGGAGTGTCCCGCATTGATTACCTATCAGCGGCATCTACTTCCCGGTCAATTCTTCTCCATAGAGCCTTTCCATTCCCTGGCGGGTAACTAGCCACACCCGCGGCCCTGATCTACGGCATTCGTCTTCTGTAAATCTAGGTGGGTATCCCTTTTGCCCAGAGCAGGCTTTTTTTATAGTTACCTCGCTAAGTCCCCAACGCTGAGCAGCCTCGGCTGTGGTCATGACTTCATTTATTATTTTCATTTTCTTGTAATCCTCCACACGACATAAGCCCCAATGGTAATCCCGCTAATTAATGCTTCAATCATACCTTTGTTCCAGTTCAATACATAGAGCCCGCCCGCCGCCGCAACAGCGAATGCAATATCATATATTTTCATTTTAAATCCTCCTGTGATATAATGCAGGTAGTGGGGGAGGTTCCCGCCTCCCCTTACCTGCGCCTTCTTAACGGTTTCGCTTGGTACGCCTATGCCGTTTAGAGGGCTTCTTTCTTATGATGTAGGGTAGAAAAGCGATCATCCATGTTGATAAGAAACTTGCCAACCACTCTACATCTGATTTATCTACTTGCATTTTTATCACCTCCTTTCTTAACTCTGTATACATTATATATCTTTATCGGTATATTGTCAAGAGGAAATAGCCAGATTTCTTCGATAAATACTGATTTTTTTACTACAACAAGATGACCGCCGTTCATATGTTTTCTCTTGACGATATCTTATTAAAATTGTATTATGAAGATACCAAGTTGATCCTTGTGCATACGGATGGACCCGGTCCGGTTGTTGCCGCAGCCGGAAGGAACTTTAAAATTTTAATGTTTCCCGCCGTTCGTACGTGAAAAGCCCGCCTTTATAGGTGGGCTTTTCACGTTTTTGCTTTATTTACCTGTTGTTCATATATTATATTTTACTTTATGTATGGTATAATCTAATTGGTTCATCCTAAGCCGAACTAAAGCCTTCGGGCAGAAGGGAGGTGAAGTATGTACAAGGATCAACATGGCTGGTACATTCTTCGAGCCACTAGAACCGATAAGAACGGCGTAGTGCACTATGCCCGCGATTACGGTAAAAGATGCTTCAAAATTTATATTATAAGATTCTGATAGCATTAAATAGTAAAGCCGAGGGATGAACCGAGAAGGAGCAGCGGCAACTGCTCCTTCTTTCATTTAGCACTATAAAAAAGCCGTACCAGCCCATCCAAAGGATGAACTGATACGGCTTTTCGTTACCATTCGAAAACAGTGTACAACACGCTTCCGCCTTTTGGCTTCCCATTCCAGTCAAAGTAAGCTAGGCCTTCAAACCGCCCTGCCTGATACCCTGCAGTGAAATAGCTTTTATTATATACATATGATATACCTGTTTTTACCTTGTGGGCTTTCCGCAGGTTGATTTTATAAACGTCAACTTTTTTGAGGTTCTCATCCGGTGTGACAATGGTTCGGTCTGATTTCTCCAGTGCTTTTGCGGGGAGTGACTTATCCTTGCTTTCCAGCTGCTTTGCTGTACTCTCAGCAGCCTTCTCGACAGTTGGAGCTGTCACATAGTAAGTGACGGAAGGCGTGGATCCGGATGATTTTTCGATTTCTCTTACAATCGTCTGGGCTGCAGGCTCGCTGACGTGAATCTCCTTAGCGACTGTCTCCGGCTGCTTCACCTGCTCCTGAGTCAAGACTTTGGGCTCATGCCTGGCTTGGTATTGTTCCGACAGATAAGTGGCCAGTCCGGCCACAGCCAAACCTGCCAAGATAGACAGCCCTAGCGCAATGCCCTCGAACTTATAGTCACTCATCCCAACCATCTCCGGTCACATTTGCGTCAAACTTCCGCCCATTGATGTCAGCATCAAAAGTATACTGCCAAAGCATGCAGCTTACTTCTGCATCTTCCGCATCCGGATGTGCAATCCAAAGTCCAGCCCCACCTGTTTGACTCATATCAATATGATTTTCCAACCAGTCAAGATTGCAATATACCCCGGCGGGCTGGAGTCCAGCATCCCACAACTTATTGACGGTAAGTGTCACCATGTTGGTAATTGTCTGTAAGCCCTCGGGGCTCATATCCAGACCATGGCGTTCTCTCCATCCGTCTGCATCTTCTTCATCTATCCAGACTCCCATGGGGAGATCATTCGCTCCCAGCCCGCAGTCATCAAGTATTTTTGCGATGTAATCAGCTTCATACTCGGCATCGTCCTCTGTGACGGCATAAGAGTAGTAATAGACTCCCAGCTTCAGTCCTACAGCCTTAGCAGCATTTATATTGTTGTAAAATTTGCTGTCCAGATGTCCATGACCATACCCCAGCCGGATGATAGCAAACTCATATCCGGCCCTGGCTACTGCTTCCCAGTCTACATTCCCGTTATTTTCTGAAACATCAATTCCTCTCATGTCCCACGTCTCCTTTTAATCAGGCTCACAAGGTCGTGCACGGCGCTCACACCGGCTCCATCAAGATTCTCTATGATGGAGAGTACTTCGCTCGCTGCCAAGTATGAGATGCACAATGGCATCACCAAGCCATAGCCGTGGGCATGCATAGTCATGGTGTCCATGATGTTCCCGGCCGCCACGACAATGACATAGACGATAATTTTACCGCAGAACTGTGTCTTCATCTTACGGCTTGAGATGATTCCTTCTCTGTGGGCCCCGGGGATCGCTTTGATGGATTCCAGTAAGTCGGGGGCATGGTTATCTGTTTTGATTGTCGTATAAGCAAGCTGTATCCATTTCGTGGCCAGGTCAATGATTATCAGCAAGGTAAAGAGCGCCAACAGCTCTGCATGGAACTGTACTACGGCGAGAATCCCCGCCATAGCCACCTTGGCCTGCCAGTAATCCCCCAGCCTGGATGCCGCCTTGCCTATTTCATCTAAAAACTGGCTCAGCTCCATCAGGTCTTGTCTCCATTACTACTTTCCTTCTTTTCGTCCTCAGCCTTGGCGGCAGTCATGGCATCGATAATGGCATTGTGCGGGCATTCGTCCCAAGAGCATCGGCCGTCATCGTTCAAAAGGTTACCGCAATATTCGCAAAATTCCATGATTTAACCCCCTTATGCGTTTTTAATTTCAGCCGCCATATTGGCGAGTGTGGTTTTATACTGGCTGTCAATTTTCGAGGTATCAGCGCCCAGCATAGCCGCTTTTACCCTTGCTTCTACAAGGTTGTCCAAAGTCGGCTGGTACTTCGCTTTAATCGCAGCAATAGCAGACGCTTTCTTTTCTGCAGCAGTTGGTTCCGGTGCGATGTAAGCAACAGGCTTGCCCTCCGCTCCCCTTACATAGTCTCCCGACAAATACATTGCATAGTCGGCGGCAGAGATAACTTCTACAATCTCCGCATCGGTAAAAATTTCTTTTGCTTTATCTATGAGTACGGACAGCTTGTCTGCATTCTTTTCTTTGTTCGGGTCAAAGTCGCAGATAATGGACCCTACCCTCTTGCCGGTTGAGTCAAATCCGGATACGTAATAATCTACATTCGTTGCACTGCTCATTTATTCTCCTCCATATAGTAAAATGACCTCCGTAAAAGGAGGTCTTATTATGCGTAAGCCTAATGGCTATGGCTCTATTAAAAAACTAAGTGGCAATCGGCGGCGGCCATTTGTATTTGTTGTCAGCGTGGGGAAAAAGCAAAAGCCCGTTGAATACTTCACAACGCAGATTGAAGCAGAAATCTTTCAAGCTGATTACAACAAAACTCATAACCATCGCTCCCCCCCGGGTCATCAAATCACACTAACAGAACTGTACCATCGGTGGCTCCCGGCACACACATCAAACACATCGCCGTCCCAATCCACGCTTGACAGCTATTCCAACTCTTTTAAACACCTGGTCTCGCTCCACTACGAACCATTCCAGCAACTGAAATATGCAGACTATCAGAAAATCATTGATTCAATGCGAAAGAGCGGGCTGTCTTACAGTTCTCTGAAGAAAGTCCGCTCTTTGATTTCGTTGCTTGAAAAATACGCTGTGAAAATTGAGTTGATAAATAAATGCTATGCTCCCCTACTTTCAATCGGAAAGAATAAGGCTGTACGTCCACACCACCCATTTAGTCGTCAGAAAATTAATCGGCTTTGGGCACACCGTAATGAGTCCGGTTTTGATACGGTACTCATATTGCTTTATACCGGAATGCGTGTGGGTGAAATGCTGCACCTCCAAAAGTCAGATGTAAACCTCCGGCAGGGATACATCCGGATTACCAAAAGCAAAACTGCCTCCGGCATCAGAGCCATCCCTATCCACCACAGGATTCTTCCACTCATTGTACGCCGGATGACATCCTCCGGCGTGTGTCTGATTGCGGATACCGAAGGCAAACCATACGATTACAGCCGGTATTGTTTGCTCTGGCATGCAGTAATGCACTCAATCAAGGCTGATGGTCACACTACCCATGACTGCCGGCACACTGTAGCAACACTGCTTGATAACGCAGGAGCCAACGAAACTGCAAAAAGGCGTATCTTGGGTCATGCTGGCGGTGATGTCACTGAACGGGTCTATACGCATAAGGGACTTCGCCAGCTCCGTAAGTGCATAGAGTTACTGAAATAGTTGTTACTAGTGCGTTACTCAATCAATTTAATGCATTACCAAATTATCTACATTATCCGTATCTTGCCAGTTGTTACTATTGATACTGGATAAAGCCGTCAGATTGTCGGATATTTGCTCTTTTATATTTGTAGATATCAGATAATCTGGCTGTTTTTCTGGATGTCTGATTTTCAAAAAATCATGAATACTCTGCTTGTTTTCCCCTTCTGCTGCATGTTTGTAATCGTTCCTCTACAGTGGGGAATAACGACTGGAGGTGGAGATTTCGTAGTACCGATGAACATAAATTTTTCTGAAAGCATGTTGTATGCAAATGTGATTAATTTAGGTCAGCTCAGCTTAACTGTGGATTGGCAGATATGGACTCGTAGCGTAAGCTCATTTGAAATGTATGCTTCTAAATCCGGGAGTCTTGGATGGCTCTGGATGGCAATTGGTAAATGATTGTATTACTATTTCCCAATTACTATCCATCGGAATTTGGGGTTAGTCATTGCAAATGATGCTACAGCGTGAGAAAAGAAATGGGATATATCATATGGCGTGATGCCGTGTTTTCGTTATATACCCACTGTTTAGCTGCCGATTATTATTAGCCGGCCACTCCCATCATACCCTGACCCAGAGCGATAGATATCAGCATATTGATTATTTCGCGGCGTAACCCCAAATCCTTGCGAAGCTCCGCCCGTATCTGAGGCGGCAGCACTAATAAATCCCTTTGGAAATGCAATTGGGTATGTAAAAGCAGTCGATTTTTTATCACTTCCCATCGATACAGTTCCCCACTGTACAGTGGGGAAATGTATCTGTCTCTACGGATAATGAGCAAGGAGTACATATTGCCTCTCAAGCACTTCCGTTGGTAGCCACCACGTTCTTACAAGGATGTGCAATTTATGATTATCCTGTTGGCACAAGCATCCCTGTTGCAGCTATCTTTTGTAATGCGACAACAGTTACTATTGGGGCTCAGCTGCTTCCAGGGTATACTGGCAATCCTTTAGGGATTAGATGGGTTGCTTTATTCGAATAGACAGTGGGGAGTTGTCAATAACACCAGCAGTCCCCATGACTATACATTACCGTTGTCGATGTCAGCTGCTTTTGTCGCAGTAGCTAATGACGTAGGTGGGTATTGTAATTCTATTGGTATAACTCCGCATGCAAGCACTGTAACTATCGCCTCACGAAAAACCAATGATTTATCCTATGCTAGTACTGTACTGTATTACATTGTGATGGGGGTTTAAACAGTGGGGATACGAAACAGACGTTAGCTCAGATGAAAAACTTATTCCCTTTCCGATAGCATATCCCACAACTGGATTATCACTGGCGGTTGCGATTACTGATTGGGCAACATTATGCTCTACCGACTCTCTGACTGCGGTAAACTTTAGATACCGCGGAAACAAAGATGAACTGCCAAACATTAGATGGATTTCTCTTGGATACTGAACAGTGGATAGTTTCAAAGGATGAAAGTAACACCTGGCCTATTTCTTTCACAAAATGCGTAGGAGTAATTCCGTCTCTTTGCGTGGACTCCGAAGCGACTGAAAGTTTTGTAAAATCAGTATATGGCTATAGAGGCGGAATCAAATTCTCGGAGACGGGATTCAGCACATGGTATGACAGAAATTCAAATGGTGATGTGGTTTACGATGTGAAAATGAGATTCTTTGGGATAGGGTTAAACTAAGCAAGCTACTTGCAAATTGCAATCCAATGTCCCCAAAGTTGGGAGTCACTCGACTTGATTCGGTCCCCTGATACTTTGAATTTCCCTTCAGAATAATATGAAGTAGCAAGGCACAGTGGGTTGTTATGGTCAGCCATATCAGTGGCGACAACTTGGATAGGACTGCTCGATAACGGCAATGTTACATAACCTCCAGCATCTACTTGTAAAAATTGTCCCCACTGTATAATTAACCCGCCGAAAAATGAGCCAAGGCATACATACCCATTCTGTGCGATCGAATACTTCACGCCGCTTGCGGTCAGAACCAATTTGAGCAGCTGTCCGAACCAGCTATTTGTCTGCAGGGCCGTCACAGCCGAGATTGTTGTCGTAAGAGCCAGCTTCTTTATGATATCATCGCCGAGGTTTTCGATTTTTTCGAAGAGCTTGAAACGGTTTTCATGGGCATCTGCCGCCTCATTATGGGTCTTGAGGTCTGTCAGTTTGGCAAAGAGCTTAAAGAGATTGGAATGGGCGTCATCGCTGGTATTGTGCTTGTCCAGATCTGCACTGGTCAGCAGTCCAGCCGGATTGATTACAGCTGTCACGGAATCAGTATTTGTGATGGCGATAGTCACATGCAGCGCAATGGAAAGAGTAGCACTGGTGCCTTTTCCCTGCAGGTAGTCAGGATGTGTATCGGTTTGGACGGCATAGAGGATTTCGCCTTCGTCCGGATCCGTAGCGAAGATACCCATTTCGCGCATGTAAAAGCCCCTGTCCATATCTTTGTTGGTTATGACGCATTCAATGTCACATTCACCAGTTTCTGATGGTGTAATGGACGAAATACCAATGTTCTGCTTAGGCGAAGCAAGATCAGTCATGCTTTCTAAGTCGGAAGGCGTGCCGTCCCCTACTTTCAGCTTGGTCAGTTCCAGTTTACAGGTCCCTGCTTCTACTTTCGCCGCCAGTGCACGGCCTTTGTTTGTCAGAATTGCTCCAGTCCAGTTAGCCATTTGTTCCTCCTATCCGGATATCTTTGAAAATATAAGTAGCTGCAGCAAAATACTTTTTCTGTGCTGCGTTGATTGGTTCTACCTTTGGCAGGCCGATGATGATGTCTTTATGAGTATCGGTAGCGATACCGTAGTACTTAGCCACGCCACCATCTCTTGACCATCTGAGTTCATCGAGCCATGACCGCACATTCTTTGCGTTATCAATCGCCCGAACTAAAGTATCGACCGCCTTCCCGCTTTTGACTTCATCCGGCATGTTTTCTACGCGGAAATGGTAAGGTTCTCCGCCGTATTCATACCATTCTTTAACTCCAGCACCACCTGCCAGGTTATCTACTACTTGGCGAACAGCAAAGGCAGTACCTTTGTACCTGTGAATAGCGACGGCAGTCTTTATCTGCCTGCGCTTGACGTCGATATCGACAGTATCATCGTAGTCATCCACATGAAATTGCCATGCCAGTATATCGAGGATATCGTCCGGCAGTTTGTCAATGCGGCTATACACGAGTTCCGCCGGAATGAGATTGGTTATAGTTGCAAGGGATAATGAAACAGCATCCGCCGCATTCTGTACATTTGGGTCAGATGAAATAGATGCCGGCAAAATTGTTTTCAGGTCGAAATCTTTAATTCTGCTCATTCATCTTTCCCCCCCTAAGAAGTTTACAGTCACTTTGCCTGCCACAGCCAGTTCGGTCTGCTGCAGTGTTTTGATAACAGGCGAAGTTACGGTAACTTTCTTCGCTCCCGCCTGCACCATCATTTCGTAGAGTTTGGACGGGTCAATGTCTCGCCCCAGTCTTGATTTCTGCCAAAGGACATATTCACTGACCGCCTTCGTCACCGCATTCTGGATGGATGTACTCTGAGACTTATCGTCCGTATTGATGTAATAAGAGGCATTGATATCATACGAAACGGTGGTTGGCGCCTTTGCCGTGACTTTATCCGTAAGTGGCCGTACCTTTTCGGCATTACATACTTCCAATACATCGTCCAGTACTTCCTGCTCCGGGATTTCTCCACCGGAAAGGAGAGGTACAATCTGTACTTCCCCCGCAGCCGGTGAAGATACATTCACATCGATGATGTCGGCATTGGCGGACTTCGCAAAGAATTCATAGGCTCCCAGGGAGCCTGCATCAGAGAATGACTCCGGTGCCTCGTGAATTCGTTCACGGTATGAATCATCCGATTCTTCATCATTGCCTCCTGCAGAAACGGTGGTATTGGAAACGCCTGCGATAAACGGCAGAGGATCTACCTGTCTATTTAAGCTCCCCACTTTGAAACCGTTTCCTGCGTCCCCGGTTTCTGTACAGGTCGCATGCACCAGGCATGAAGTCTCACCTGCAGGGATGACAGTATCTTCATCCACCGCGAAATAGGTAGTACCAGCTTTATTTGTGACTCTTGTCCCTTTCGGAATCGTGTAGGCGCTTCCGATGTCATCTGTTGACAGGGCATATTTTACAGTCACCTGGGCAGCCTTCGCAGGTATTCTTTCTACATCGAGGAGAGCTCCCAGGTGATCCAGGTAGTCTCCCTTCGCATAAGCAAGCAGGTTCATCTTTCCCGTGTAGTTGATAAGGTTTCGCTGAATGATGAGGACATTCGCTACCGATAAAAGGAAAAGCCGGATAGGGTCTGCCGAGGCAAGCTTACGTTCTGTCATTGTCTCGTAGGAAGAAACCAGCGTATTCTTCACCGTATCCGCATCGTCATCAGCAAAGGTAATATCCGGCAGATTATTCAGATTCATTGATTCTCACCTCCACTTTCGGCACAAGCTTTCCCTCCATGCTCCTCGTAAAGGAAATGGACTGGAGTTCAGCGCGGGGTTCATATTTCTTGATTTCGGAAAAGATGACGCTGGACAGGATAGCTTCCGACTGCGGCATGGGCTTATCTACCACTTCTCCGGGGATCCCCAGTTCCCTGTCCAGCGGCGTTTCGTACCTGATGGTGGTAAGCAGCGTCCGGACATTCTGCAGGACCTCCTTTACCGTGTTACCTGGTGCAAAGTCTATATTCTCCAGTTCATCTGCTGATACTATGTAGTTCATTTTTTCACCCCGCTAAAACACTGCGGTCAAAACATTAGCGATAGATCCGTACAGGTTCAACTTGGATTTTTCCTCCGCATAGTTGCTGTTGTCGTATTCCTTAAGGCTCACGCTGGCCTTAGCCCACATGAGTTTCCCTGTCGGCGTGTAATACGTTTCGCCAAGTTGGACGCTGCGCAGCGTCCAATAGTTATGACTGACCGGCCGCCCTCCAATAATCAAAGGGAACACAGCCCCCGTCTCGCACATATTCCGCAGCACTTCATATTCCGTTTTCGGATTGATGCCATACTGGGAAGCCAGGATAATATCAAAAGACATATCCTGCAGTTCCGGGCCGAGGAATTCGCTGGAAGGTTTCTTGTAAATGATTTCATGGTCCTGCCAGCGGCCTGAAGCACTCTGCTGCACATTGGCGGGCGTCAGCATGTACCGCGAAGATACGATAAATACAACGCTTCCCATATAACCGATATACATGACTACCCTCCTATAAACACATTCCCACTTCCTGCGGCAGCCGTACCGCCGCAGGAGACTGAATCTCCTATTCTTGCCGCACCGCGGCCATTGACAAATACAGTGGAGGAAGCAGAGGAAACAGTCCCGCTGTGCGATGGATGCACCTTACAGGAGTGCGGATTGTAACTGTCCCCCAGTCGGCCCTGTCCCTTGCCATTCGTTATGACATTACTGCTTGCCGTAGAAAGGGCCACAGGCGGGCAGCTGTCATGCCCTGTATTGTTGTCGCCAAGACGATGTGCTGCCGGCATAGTACCACTCCCTCAGTTCAAGTTGATATGACCGCCGGAGGTGATGTTTACATCACCGGCTGCATGGATGTTGATATTTCCATCTTTGTACTGTACATAAGAGCCATCAGGGAAATGAATACTCTGCGTCGCAGCATCGTCCTCAACCGGCACATCCCGTGTGCTGTAGAAAGCGCCCAGAACAAATCCATCCCCCACGCCCTTACCTGAGAAGTTTGGCGTCTGGATGCAGAGCACCTGGTCTCCAATGGCAGGGATCCAGAAATCTTTCGTATCCTTTGTCCCCCGTTGCAGTACCATGAGCTCCGCAGTCACCTTGTTTTCTTTGTCTTCACGGATGACCCGGACAGTACCTTTTGCCGGATCCTGGCTGGATACAATCCCGTAGAAGATAAGATTCTCCAAGGCACTCTTTGTCTTTACATCAATATCCATTGAGGCACCTCCGTAAGTCGAGTTGGCAGGTATAACCACTTCCCATCTTGTGATGAGCCCGGGTAATGATGTACTTCCCGTCAAACCGGCCGAAATTTTTGAGTTTCACAAGCATACCTGCTGAATAGGCGAAATCACCGGTCAGCGAGAAGGAGGCCTGCACTTCATCCTTATTCTTTTCACGCAGCTTCTTCTTTGCCAGCCGTTCCGCTTCTTCCACAGTCTTTACCTGCTCATTGACCTCCAGCGTCTTTCCGTCCTTCTTATCCGGAGCCGTGAAGGTTGCTTCAATGATTTGGGCATCTTTGCCGCTCTTGTATCGCACATGGCATGCCTTGTAGATATCCCGCGTCTTGGCAGTCAATCTATAGGAGATGAAACTGTCCACCAGCTTTGTGTTTTCCTCCTGCAAGGTACCGGGGCGAAGAAAAGTAATGGCCGCATCTCCTTCTTCCTGTTTCTGCTCATCAAAGATAATGACCTTTTTCGCATCAATTTTGAGGCAGAAGCCCGCATCCTTTACTACCTTGCTAAGGAATTCAAGGTCCGATTCATCGGACTGTTCCACATGATCAATGTTCGGATTATCATCACAGTACCAGCCCAGCTCCAGACCATTCCCTTCTGCGATGTCGCTGGCACATTTCCAGATGGAAATATTCTCCCACGTCCGGTTCTTTTTCTCACCGCGGAGGGAACCACCGGAAGCGGCACTCACCCCTTTGACCTGCACGGTAGATGGCATGGCATTTACTTCGATTTCATCAATCTCAAACTGACCCGCGTACAATTCTTCCAAGCCGCTGGAAAGGTTATCCTTATTCATGACATAAAGGGTAACTGCTACCTTGGACCCCGGCTCCGGATACCATGCATCCTGCCAGAGCTGCGCCTTATCCTCGAGGGTGATGTTGATGTCATCTACCTGCCCCATCATGTTGTCTGTATAATCCACCGACAACATGAATGGCATCAGGCTTTGGGAAATATCTTTACTTTTACTTTCTCCTTTGGGCGTATAGATGATTTCCGCCCATCCGCGGCGTGACATAAAAGTACCCGGCGTCAGCTCATCCAGCCATTTTTCTATCGTATCAAGTGCAGACATAGGCTACTCTTTCCACGGCGGTATAAGTTTCTTGGCTGCCGTATCAATCTCAGGGCATATGATGGAAATGCCCGCCGGAAATACAACGATGTCATTATACTTTTGGTTGGCATGAAGCAGCTCCGTCATGTAGTATTCATTTCCATAGACTTTGAAGGCGATCATGTCCCACATGTCGCCCTGGATAGTCGTGTAAATCTTACTCATAAGAAAGCCTCCTCTTATTCGCATTGATATCGTCAATCATACGGGGAAGGGCTTCTTCGAACTGTCTTGCCTGTTCATTCAGTGCCTGCCGAATCATATCGACTACATCCGGTGTTGCATTGCCCTGGATGTTAATGGTCGGCTTGAAATCCAGCTTCACATCCGTATTCCTATTGGAAACAGGGGCGACAGCGACAGGGGATGGTCCAGCCTCTGCATTTCCGGGGATCGTCCCCAGGATATGTCCTGCCTGTTCCCACAAGGATACTGCCCTGGCGGAATTATCGAGAGGGATAGCGGCTTCTGCAGAATCTTCGGCAAAAGTTGTCAGGAATGCGCCTTTGCGGTAAATACCGCCGCGGGCATTGTGCCCCACTTCCTTAGACCCCTGTGCTTCTGCCTGTTCCTGGACATCGGACGCTTCTCCTCTTAATGTCCGAATGATATTGCTGACCCCATCAGTAATCCGATGGAAAGCACCGGATATTGCATCAATCACATCCATTACGATCTGCTTTGCGTAGTTCCACGCACTGGCCCAGTCCCCATTAAAGAGAGCCGTGATGAGTCCGATAACATCCCCAACAGTCTGTACAATGGAGCTGACCAATCCGGCTATTACGGTGATGGAAGTAGTAACAATCCCTAGTGCGATATCGAAAGCTGCCCCAATGGCAAAGCCAAGTTCATTGAAAATTGCACCAATCAGTTCAGAAGATGCCAGACTCTGTCCGGTAATACTGTTCCATACCTGTGTAATGGTATCCAATGCCTGTTGGAAAGCTGCGCTGATAACTGCCGCATAAGCTGAAATAGTTCCGGAGATATGATTCCATACAATCATGGCCACGTTTTCGAGCTGGTCAAAGTTCGCACTAAGCAGCATAACAACAGCCACTATAGCGCCAATGGCTAACAATATAGGGCCAAAACCAATGGAGCCAACAATCCCGGCAACTGCAGAAAGCCCGCCGGAAAGCGAAGACAGCAGCGTTGGCAGCAGTCCTATCCCTTTCGTGAGTTTTCCCACGACCCCGATTCCGGCCTTAAGTTCCGCATGAAAGAGAGCCATGGAACTCTGCAGATAACTGATGAGCGATGCCACGAAGCTCAGTCCAAGGAATGCCAAAATCATTCCGCCTACAGCAGCCCCAACAGCAACAATAGCAGATACAAGCTCCTGGTTCCTACTAACCCAATCAGAGATGCTCTGGATAATCGGAGCAGCCGCCGTCATAAGAGACGTAAGAGTTGGAAGCAATGCGTTCCCAATGCTTACTTTCAAAGCCTTGGCGCCATTCTCGAGAAGCTGCATCCGGTTAGCTGCGGTCTTGCTTCGGGCCGCATATTCCTGCTCTACACTGCCTGCATACTTTACAGAGTCAGCGACTTTATCGAAGTTATCTTCAAGTGCATCCAGATTTGAAAGCAGCGGAGAAATAGCTTCAATAGACTCTTTACCAAATAAGCGGGAGAGCACACCTGCCTGTGATTCTTTGGGAAGTGCTTGAATGGCCTTCATCACATCCAGGATGGCGCCTTTGGCATCCACCTGCATACGCTGTGCCACATCGGTCGCACTCATCCCCAACTGGGCAAAGGCTTTCTGCTGTGACTTCGTAGCCGTCTCTCCGGCTACCATACCGAGAATAAGGTTTTTAATGCCGGTTGCCGCTACATCACTCTGTACACCAGTTGCCACCATAGAAGCACCAAGAGCGGCTATTTCACCGGAGGCAACGCCGCCAATTTCACCCAAAGGTCCAATTCGTGTTACTACATCGGAAATCTTTGGAGCAGAGGCAGCAGTCGTGTTGCCCAGGTAATTTATCTTATCCGCCAGTGACTCGACTTCGGTCTGATTCATCTTGAAAGCAGACCGCCATTGGGCCATCATATCGCCCGCCTGTGATGCAGAAATATCAAAAGCTACGCTCATCTTGGCAGCGGCCGTAGCAAATTCAAGCAAGTCCTCCTTCGCAATCCCGGCCTGTCCACCAGCGGCCACAATCTGTGCAATGCCTTCGGCCGTCATAGGAATCTTCTGCGAAAGGGCAAGAATGGCATCTCCCATTTGCGTGAACTGCTGCGGTGTATCAAAGTCTACGACTTTGCGTACATCGGCCATGGCAGATTCAAAAGTCATGGCAGCCTGTGTAGCCTCTACCAATGGCGAGGTAAGCACCTTTGCCACGTTGACTCCGGACTGCAGATTTACACTTGAAAGGACAAGCGAATTCTTTGCGGCATTATTATTTTTTCTGGAGACGGCAACGTCGTTCTGCAACTTTTTCACTTTCATACTTGCTGATATAGCAGTGTTGAGCTGCTTCTGTGATTCCGCAAAATCTTTGGTCTTAAATCCGGCATTTTCGAGAGCAGTTCCCACCTTGGTCAAGTTCATTTCTTCGGCAGCGATAGCTTTTGCCAAGCTTTCAGCAGCAGCTTTCGCATCATCAAATTGTTTCTTGCCTTCCGAAGTAGCCGTATTAGCCCCAATCATTTTCTGATTGGCCTTTGCAAGCTCAGCATTCAAACTACCGATGCTCTTTTGTATTCTTTCATAGGCATCGGCGTTTTTTTGGGTTTTAATCAGCCTGTCGAATTCATCATTCAAGTCTTCTACGCTGGAAGCCGCCTTTTTAACGGATGCGGGGAGTGAATCATCAATTTTGCCTTTTATGGACAAGGCGAGTTCTAGTAATCTACCTGCCACTTACTTGTCTCACCTCTTTTATGCTAAAATGAATACGGAAAGGATGATGTCCTATGAGCAATTATGATTATATTGGCGCAATGGGCGACTCTGACTGGTTGTTGCCTTGCAATCAATTGGATAATCTGACATTGTATGATTGCAAGCATTGCCCGTATTACGGTCAATGTGAAAGGGGCGCCCATATTATATCTTCCCTTCAACTTAACGATATTGAGGCTTTGCCATTAGAATTACAACATAGAATTCTCGCAGGCCAACTTTCTGGAAGAGAAGTCTCTGACTCCGATGGCTTTGATGAAATTGATAAAATTGATGGTATTGATGACAATTTTGATGATATAGAAGAGTATAAAGGCGGTCTTCTTCCTGATTGGTTGAAGGACTAACGCCCAAAGGCTAACCCCGCGAATTGCGGGGTTATTTCTTTTTGGACGCTTTTTTCATTTCTTCCGTTTCCCGCTTGATTTCGGAATTCATGACATCCACCCATGCGTAGAATTCACTCAGGGGCATCTCCATGAAATATCCAATTGGCGTATTGCTGTATTTAGCCATACGCATAGCAGAAAGCCGGATATCCTTTACGCTTCCGACTGTAGCAAAAAACTTTGTGCCTTGAGCGTGACCTTGATGAAATCAGGTCCTTTCAGGCTCAAAATATCATCATACCGGACGCCTGCGGCAACGGCCGCAACGGCTGCCTGGTAAGGGAGGGAAAGTGCCGGGACGCTCATCACCGGATCTTCTTTCTTTGCGGATTTGGCACAGTTGATGAGGGTGTAGCCTGTCACCTTGTCCCAGTCAAAGACAAGGGTCGTCTTTCCATTTGGGAGTGGGCTGATGAGGTCCACCACGTTGTTTTCGTCAATAACCTCGGCCACTACCGGTTTTTCTTTTGTTTCTGCCATTTACGTCTCCTCACATACCAAGATTCTGTTTGACGTCGGCCAGCAGGTCCACGCCGTTAACAACCGCCTTGTAACCGTACTTATCGATTTCGCAAACGGTAGTGCCATCATAGTCAGCTTTGACATAATGGGCTTCCATGGTAATCTTAGTGTCGGTCTTGTCGCCGCGCTGCAGTGTCCCCACTTCAAGGGATTTGATGCGGCCTCTCAGTGCGATACGGAGCTGTGAGTGGGCATAGGAGTTGGTACCTGCATCGAAGTTCTGTACGTCCGCATAGTTTTCCAGTTCAATCGGAGCACCTGCCACAAAGGCCATGGCCTCTTTGGTCGGTACACGCATAGTAAGGCTTGGCTCGATGGAATCCAGATGACCTACGACAGGTGCATCGATTTTGCCCGCCACACCCACACCTGTGACTTCGGATGTGAGGGTAGAGAGGGTACCCGGTTCGAATTCGGTAGTCGGATAGTAGTCTGCATTCCCGTTTACATAAGTACGGGAATCGTTAATCATTTCCGGAATTTTCGGCATTATTTTTCACCTCTCTCAATTAAAAAGCGTATTGAAGTTGGAAACATCGTATTCCACAATATCTTCGATATCCTGTGCAGGTACCGGAGGAGTAATGCTGGTATGAATACGGACGATACCGGCCAGCAAGTCGGTCTGCGGGTTTTCTTCCTCCAGGAACTTGACGGAAGCGCCAAGCATGTAGCCTCGTGCAACAAGCCCGTTCAGCCGGATCTGTTCACTGTCTACGATGGTCTTGATAAGGCGCTTGCCCAGTGGCTGGTCAACCTTCTGCCAATAGTTCAGGATGAACGTCTGATACTGCCAGTCAAACATGCGGCGTACACAGATAAAGGAATCTTTCACATCTGTGATGGACGGATAAGCACCGGTGTAGTTCCCCCAGGACTTCCAGCCGCCGGAGAAATTGAGAGCTGTCATGACGCCCTGGCTGTTCAGCAGGTTAGCCTGGGAAAGCCCCATATCCACTTCAGTGCCGTCTTTCAGACAGATTCCTGTAGCCTGGAGGGAACGGTTGGATGGAGACTGGTACGGCACATCATCATTGGCTGCATCCATGACGCCGATAATACCCATGATATGCGTGGACATATGGAAAACAGAATTCCCATTTCTCACACATGGCCAGCAGACCACCTGGTTCGTTCCGGTATAGTTGTTCTTGTTCTTCCATTCGTTAACGCTCTGGTAATCCTTGGCTTCAGCTGTATCGACATCGGTAAGAGCAATGCAGCGGAAGATACTGTCAATGTTATGAGCCTTGCTCTTCATTACGGAAGCGACCGCCGGATTCTCAGAATAACCGGGAGCCAGTACCGTGCCAGGCACAAAGGAAAATCTGCTGTAAATGGTATCCAGCAATTCAAGGCCTGTCACCTTGCCTTCAGCCGAAGCGCCACCGATGATATCATTGGATCCCACCTTGGACGCATCCAGTGCACTGTAGGAAACCATAATGCTTTCGGAGCTGGCAGCAGAGCCGGTCGGCAGCAGAGTAATGACCACCTGGCCGTCATCGTTGAAGGCGGCAGTATAGTCGGTATCCTTCTTCAGGTCCTGGGCCGCTTCATTTTCACTGCCCTTGACGGTGAGGGTAGAGAGAACTACCGGTCCGGTGAGGGTTACAGTCTTGTCTGCGGCGACCTCATGCGTTTCATTGGAAACGGCCTTCGTATGTTTAGAAGGATCCAGTACATTTACGAAAATAATTGGGGAAATATTATACAGCTTGAATGCTGCATACATAGCTTCGCACAGTGTGAAGCTATCCCAGTCATCAGAATAGCCCAGCGCTTTGACAGCTTCGCTCCAGTTGTAACAAATAACCGGCTTGTTGACATAAGCAGATGGATTTTCCGTAGTATTGACAGGCGCAGTACCGAATACTACCGGAAGGCCTGCCGTAGTCGATACGGTGGCCAGTACGGAAGTATCGATTTCAGATGCCTTTACGCCATGGAAATATGCCATGATTACTCTCCTTTCGAGTTATGTTCCCTGACAGCCTTATCATAGAAGACTCGCATCATGCTCCCTTTTTTGGTAAGCTGTGCCTTTGCCGCTTCCAGCTGTTCAGGAAAAACGAAAAGTGCTTCATAGACAGTCCCTTTGTATCTTTCAGGAATGCCATCAGCAAAAATACTGTATGTGTTTAATGCGACATCACGGAAGCCCGGTCCCACATAAATCACTGGTCCCCTCTTCACGGGTGCCGTTTCTCTTTTTCTTGCCATTTTTACCTCCTGTGTCAGAGGATATTCTTAGATGTCCATATAGGCTGTGGCAGGAAAACGTCAAATTCCAACATGCCAAACCACTGTGGATACGGCTGTTCATCCGGAATCGTTGTCTTCATCCCGTCGGCGATCTGCCATTTGTTTTCCACAGGATTCTCTGACAGAAGAATGAACCGCATGAATTCAAGCAGGTGATAAAGCCTGTCGCTTCCATATTTCATATCTTCGTCATACACCGTGACATAGGCGATGATGGTCACCCTGGTGTCTTCTTTGCCGTCTTCGATGAGCTCAGGCCGAAGAACCACGGCAGGGCACATGCTCTTGGCTTCCTGCCGTGTGGATGCGCGGGGAAGAAACCCGGCATATACATTCACGGCCTTTTCTGCACCGGATTCATTACCTTCAGCAGACTCCGAATATTCCTTGAACCGGCCTTTCAGGTATCCGGCCAGTCCACGCGCACAATCTAACGGTGTCATTGGTCATCCTTTCAGCCGGTGGTCGATTTCATGATAGAGCCGGTCTTCAAATACTTCCCCTGCCCGTTTCTGCAGGGCCTCCATAACCTGCGGATTCTGGAAAAGCTGTGGAATAGCAGGTCCTGCCACGCCACGGATAGGCAGGCGGGCCTTTCCTTCACGTTTCATGAAATGGCCACCATCAGCAAATCCTCTTGGTACCTTGAACTTATTCCCTCGTTTAATGGTGACAAAAAGTCCGCGGCTATTCTGCCGTGCCTTATACGTTTTGACATTTTCAAAAGGTCCAAGGACATGGAGCACAGCGCCATCATCAATACGTTCTATCCTTGTCCGCTTCTTGATGTCCGAAGACCTGATGGCATAGACATTGCAGATTTCCTTGATGCCCGCAAGGCGCCCGGCGGTAGCGGCACGTCTTCCCGCCGCCCTTGCCGCCTGCTTTGCCATCTTCGGGTTGATCTCCTGCAGGGTATTCAGGATGGCATCCAGCCCTTTGGTTTCCACTTCAAGGTCCATTGCCATTCCTCCTTACATGTGATGTTTATGCAGCGTGATGGTAAGAATCCCCATGTCGGCGAGGCACTTGTCTACAACACAAGGTTCTTCATCTACCTTCAGAATTTCCCCTTCCGCCGGGCGTTCTCCAAAATCGTCTTCTTTGATGTGAATAACAAGAAGCTCGCCATGGATATCTTCAAACCCGTCGTATCTGTTATCGATGAAGAATTTCTCCTGCTCCTCCGGGCTCTGAAAGATACAGGTGTAGGTCTTCCCGTTGATTTCATGAGAATCCGCAAATTCGGAGAGATTCAGAAAGATGTCACGGTCCGCTTTCACCTGTTCCTTAAAGGCAGTCATTTTCCCACCGCGCCTTCGATGTCCGGAGCGGGGATTCCTGCCGGTTTCTCCTCCTGCTTTTTCTTAGAAGATTTCTTCGCGCCCTTTTTCTTCACCGTCTGCTCTTCCGACTCTTCGGCTGCTTCCCCTACTCCTTCCGGAGGTTCCAGTTCCGCCAGTTTAAGGAAGGGAGATTTCATGAGCCGATTTGCGTCTTCATCATCCAGCTCCACAACTTCGCCTTTTGAGATAATTTCTCCCCCGACGGAGATGCATCCTTTCTCAACAAGCACAAACATAGGTGCCTCCTATCAGCCTTTGGCTTTAATAACGGCCCAATCGTTGACGCATTCCGGTGCCAGGATGCAGCGGGAATACATGGCAAGGGCCACGGTCTGGTCATCCTTGCTGCCAATGTAGTACGGAACATACGGTGCGGCGAATGTATCGTAGCCATTGCCCGCTTCATTGACCAGGGTAACTGCACCATGGAGCTGGCGTCCGCGTCCGGTGATACCGATAATGACATCATCATCACCGATGAACGGCTTCTGCGTTCCGTCATCATCCATGTAGGTTTCGCCATAGGTGTAGACTTCGAGGTTCAGAGCCTGGATAAGGCCTACACGGTTTACCTGTGGGGATGTAATCTTCGGTGCGAAGGAGAAGATACCCAGATTCTCACGGGAAGGCACAGCGAGCCATTTCATGATCTGGTCATTGTTCAGCATGTAGTCAAATACATTCTTACCGATAATCATGGCAGTCGGAATCTGGCCTGCATTTGCCTGAATTTTTTCAGACATGCCTTTAATGTCGCTGTAGATAGTAGCGCCTGCTTTATCCCAGGTGGTTTCCGGAGTAAGAATCTGGTCAAATCCGTAATCGACGGAGTCAATCAGCTCTTCTTTACCGTCATCGGCATAACCCATGATGTCACATTTACCGGTAGTAAGGATATCAGCAGCCATTTTGTTTTTGCGGTTGATGATATCGTTCTGCAGGTCCACCAGGTCATAAGCCTGCATGTCAGCCGCACGCTGTTCCGGAGTCTTGGTGGAGTAAATACCTTCGCCAAAGCCACGTTCAGCGATGATATCCGGATCCAGTACGCGGCGAGGAGCCATCATTGGGGGCTTGTAAACCTCAGATTCTACGGGATCCCGTTTCATATTGATTCCCTTAGCGCCACGTACTACGAAAGGAGCGAGGCGGCGTGCCGCTTTTCTGTACTGCACTTCAATCTTAGCGGTCGGTGCAGTGTCAGGGATACGCGGGAAAAAGGTATCCAGCAGGAAGGAAGCAGGAGGGGTAGCCCGTTCTACTGCTTCAATGAGACTTACGGTATCTCTGTAATCAATAGCCATTCTGTTTGTCCTCCTTATTTCAGCGCGGTGAAGTAGATGCCCTTACCGCGAAGTTCATCTTCATGGGCAGCCACGGTATCGCCTGCAGCGGCGATAAGCATTTCACGATGGAATCTGCCGGAAATATAAACAGTAGCCACAGTAGCTTTATCGTCCACATCCTGTGCCAGGATGGAATCAGCCACACCGGCTTTGATGGTCGCCGCCGCTGTGCCATCGGTGGTAGTGAGAAGGGTTCCCTTCTTCATGGCAGTGCCTGCGGCAATCTTTACATTCTTTGTGAGATGAACCACTTCCGGACCTGCAAGGAGGCCGTTCAGTTCCATATTTTCCTTTTCTCTCAGAGCCATTATTTTGTCCCCCTGATCTTGTTAATACGATCAATGATATCTTTGATTTCAGCCTGTTTCTTTTCCTGTGGTGCAGGTTCTTTGGCCTTTGGCTGCGGTTTCACGCCGTCAGCGCCGGAGTCAAGGTTGTCTTCAATGAGAGCCTTGATTTTATCGAATACCGGGTTTTCCTTGGCAACAGGCTGAATGCCGGCCAGTGTATCAACGAAAGGCTTTGCCGCTTCCGCAGTGGTGCCTTCACCTTTACACTTCTCAATGAATGCCACCACATAGGGATTAGCATCTTCCGTTTTCAGCGCTTCCAGATCAGAAATACGCTGACGTTCAGCTGTAACTGCCGGATCTTCCTTGCCCTGCGGCGGCTGTCCGCCAAGGCCAAGGAGATTTTTGATTTTGGCAAGAAGTTCTTTATCTTCCATCTTTTTCTCCTTATCCACAATGTTTCTGATTTTAGACATGCCTGTATCACTGAATTTCATGGAAACGGAATTCATGATAACCATTCCGGCCTTCATCTGTGTCTGTACAGTATAATCTTCGTCGATTTCATCCACGAAGCCATTGGCCAGGGCCTCGTCGGCATCCATCCAGGTTTCCTCATTCATGAGGCCTTTCAGCTTATCCGGTTCGATTTTATCTTTGCATTTTCCGGCATACACGCTGACGATAGTGTCTTTCACTTTTTCCATGATATCCGCTGACTTTTTCAGAGTTTCAGCATCCATCATGTCAAAAAAGAAGGCCTGCGGATTATGAACCATGTAAAGCGCATTGCGCGGCATGATTACGGAATCGGCAGCACAGGCCACTAATGTGGCAGCGCTGGCACAGAGCCCATCAATGTGGACGGTTACTTTTCCTGAATATGCCTTCAGCAGGTTGTAAATTGCCTGCGCGGCGAATACATCGCCCCCCGGACTATTAATGCGGAGGAGGATGTCCTTTCCGCCCAATGTTTTGAGGTCATTGGCAAAGTCTTTCGGCCCTGTTTCATCCCCATACCAGGGCTGGTCGGCCAACTGGCCATAGATAAGGATTTCGGCAGTTTCACTTTCTGCTTCATTCTTGATTTCCCAGAATTTTTTCACTTTATTCACCTTCTTCCTCTCCGTCTTTATTTGCTAATACCTGTGGGCTTTCAAACTGGAGCCCCAGTTCTTTTTCCCTCTGCTTTTCATAAGCAATGCTTTCAATATTTTCTTCGTAATCTGTACCGGTCATTTCCGCAGCTTCCCTTGTCCTTGTGGAGAGTCCGTAGGTCACGCGAAGTGCGCTGCCATTTACGTCTCTAACGGGGTCAAGGATACTCATGGTCGGCCCGAACCAGTCAGCACTGCACCAGTCTTTCCTGATGCGGGGATCCTCAAAGAATCCCGGCGCATCTACGCGGCCGATTGCCACTGCTTCTGCAAGCCATGCCTCATAGACTGGCTGGCAGAAATCATTGGCGAACCATTTCCGCCGGAGCTTGTATTCTTCCCATGCCTGCAGGAGGGCCGCCCTCGATGCCGAGTAAGAAGAGGTAAAAGACTTCAGCAGCACTTCGTATGGCTGCCCAATGGCTGCGGCAATCTGCTTTATGAGAGTTGTCACAAATGGTTCGAATACATCCTGCCCATTGCTGGAGTCCACCGATTTTACATCGACCCCCATCGGCAGAGCATTCAATGTGCCGGCAGCAAGGCCATACTCATTGACGTCCACCACTGGCGCTTTCGGATCATAATCCGGAGACTGCCCAAGGATAGTGTCCAGGCTGTTCCCTGCACCGGTACTGGTAAAGAATAAAGCGAAAAAGCTCTTCACGATGGCCGAAGTCAGCTCTGCTTTCGTATACCGGGAAACCTGTTTAAGCGTTTCCAATACCGGCGCCAGATACGGCACACCGCGGTACTGTTCCGCCCTGGCATCGTGGCAGACCTGCAGGATGTTCGGCTGTCCTGTCCTTGTTCCAAAAGCCGCTACCCTCACCCACGTAGTAGGCGTGTAGTCCGTCGGGTCACAGGGCACCTTGTTGCTTATCCAGTACGCCGTGATAGCTCCATCACGATCGATTTCCACACCATCCACGATGCGGTTCCCATTTGGGGCCTTCATTTCCACAGCGAACGGTCCAATCGGACCCATCATCCCCTGCCCAAGAGGGTTGGAAACCCGGTTGGCTTCCACCAGTTGGATGCGAAGGGAATAGGGCATGATAAATGACGGTGTTTTCCGCCGAAAGATGGCAAAGGAATCACCATCAGTCAGGTAGGTGACGTAGGCAATGTCCTGCAGGTCATAAAAATTATTCCGCTTGTACTGGTCGCACTGCACGGAAGAGGCCCACAGGTCAAATTCACGGGCTGCATTCCGTTCCCACTGCTTTGCTTCAGCTGCCGTCATCCCCAGTGATTTGAAGGGAATCCGTGGGGAGAGCCGTAGCCCATCCCCGATGGCATGGAGCGAGGATGTGTTGATTGCCGCGGCTCCGATAGGTGTATTCGTGACCTGGTCAGCGCTGCGGCCTCGCAGCATTCCGATATTGGCATCGATGTCCGACTTTGCGCTGGACCGGATCGGGTTCCATGCTTTCAGGATATTGCTTGTGCGGCTCCCGCCGCCCTCCGAATATCCCGTATTCAGGAAACGCTTTCCGGATCTTCCATTCGGCGCCCGGATCCTGTGGTCCATGCTGATTCTTCTCTTTCTCATCAGTATTCCTCCTTAATCAAAGAACACCACGCGCTTCATAGATCCCCGCGAGGCGGTATCCTCATCATCTGTCGTTGCCCCTGCGGCGAGAAGATTTTCAATAATCCTTTCCACAGTCGCCAGGTTGGCGCGGGTCAACGTCCGGTTACCAATGGTGTAGGACTGCCCATTAAGGATGGCTTCTTCCGCTTCCAGGTATTTCTTCAGTCGTTCATTCATTAATTTGCTCATAGTTCCTCACCAGATATTCACCCGCCGCTTGACCGGGACATTTTGTTTCTTTACTGCCGCCTTCTTCTTCGCCGTTGGTCTTATCTCCGCTCCATGCTGCAATGCCTTCTCATAAGCATCCCAGTCATGGGACAGGGACTGCATACACGCCAGGTTATAAACGCGGAGGTCCAGTGGCTCATTCCTGACGCTCTTCGTAGTCTCCCATATTTCATGCAGCACGCCATTTCTCCGTACCAGCTTCTTATGTTCAGATACGATGCCCTTGAAATAGAGGTCGTTATATCCGCGTTTATCCGTCTCCTTGGCCTCTTTTTCATCCAAGGGGAAGTGGAAGTATTTGGCACCGACTTCCTCAATGGAAAGCCTGGCCAGCACCATTTCCTTCCCATCATCGACTCCCAGACGGACAAGCGGCAGACTGTTACCTAATGTCCACTTAGTATTGTTCCTGTCATAAAGCGGCATACCGGGGCTGCCTACACCTTTGATGGCAAAGCGCTGTTTATAGATATTCTTCCGGCAATAGTCATAAACAGATTTCGTATAATGACCGCCGGAGTCAATGAACGTCCGAAGGACCTTGAGGCCTATCCCATTCTTGAATTTGTAGATATGGTCAAGGACTGCATCCAGCTTGTCCCATGTGCTTTTGGAGTCAGGCACGCCCATAATGATTCCTCTTCGAATGCCCCACGATTCCTCATCCCGTCCCCAGCCGCATATTTCGTATTCGAGACGGTTATCCTGCGTATCGACAGCAGCTGTAAGGAACAGGACCCCTTCCGGCAGCTCTGCTCCATATTTTTCCCGGCGGTTCAGGAATTCATCCCCACTGTCAAAAGCCTGCGGCAGGGAATACGACTCGCCAAATCTTGTATTCGCTACTACCTTCTCAAGCTCCGGATCCCCCTTTGCCTCCAGCCATTCCCTTACGATTTCAGGCCATGATATCCATGGTGAAGAGAAGGCATTCAGCGAGAAGGACCGGCATCCGTTTTCAATGGCCTTTTCATTGGTGACCACATACTTCTGCGGCGCATCCTTCATCTCCCTTTCTGTAGATGAAAATCCGCAAAACGGGCATCGCCATTTCACAGATTTTACAAAGATGGTCTTACGTCCGGATGGAGCCTTCACTTTTTCCGCATCCACGACCATATCTGTATACTTCAGCTTGACGAATTCACCGCAGTGCGGGCATTGATGCCTCCATTCTTCCATGGTTCCCGCTTCATACTCCGCATCGATGCGGCTGTGGCCTTCGATGGTAGGTGTAGAAAAGAGCCCCATGACTCGATTCCAGTATGTTGTCATACGTTTTGCCGCCAAGCCCACCGGATCGCCTTCGGTGCCGGCCGATGAAGGAAACCGGTCTACTTCATCACAAAGCAGGATTCGTACCGGTCTGGATGCCAGGCCGGCAGGCGAGTTTGCCCCCGCCATAACAAGACGGCCACCAGGAAAGATCTTGTTCAGGATAGTGTTATTACTATCCCTTGTCTTCACGTCAATGAAAAGCTTACTCAATGCCGGTGTGTCCCGAATCATTGGAGCGATACGGGATTTTGAAAAATCCTGTGCCATTTCAATGGTCGGCTGGATCATCATGATAGTGCAGGGATCCAGATGAGCAAATCGGCCGATCACGTTGTTCATGATGTCAGACTTCCCCACCTGGGAACACGATTTCACTACCACCCGGTGAATTCCCGGCTGGGTAAATGCGTCCATGATTTCTTTCTGGTAAGGCGCACGGGATGTCCTCCACTTGCCTGGCTCTGCCGACGTACTCGAAAGATATCGGTAATCGTCCGCCCATTCTGAGACTGAGGTCTTTGGAAGGGGCTTCAGCCCATGGGACGCAATATATTCCCAAAGCTGCTTAGCCGTCTTCATCTTCGTCTTCCTCTTCATCATCTATCTCGTCGGAGAAAAGGTCAGGCGAATAGGCAGACAGCTCCGCCAGCTTCTCCTCGATTTCCGTTGTAAGGAGTGAATAGATTTCCTCCTTGCTCTTCCCCTCAAGCATCGGCGCCAACTTTGACGGAAGCCCCAGCAGCTGGGTACGAAGGTTGGCCGCCATGGCCGTCATGACGTACTCCACCACTTTGGCTGAGTACGCATTCTTCCGCATCTTTTCCAGCTTCAGCTCTGCGATTTCCCGCTTTGCCTTCTCATGAAGAGCCCGTTCTCTATCGAAATCCACCTGCGAGTCATCGTCCCCTGCTTTTACAGACAAGAAATAGCGCCGCATTCCTTCAACAAGAAGAACCGACCCACGTTCATCAGTCGGTAAAGTGCCGTCTTTAATCATCTGATTCACTCTTGGCTGTGAAACCTTGAGCGCCCTCGCCATCTGTGTCTGTGTTGTAACGACATTGTTGATATCCTTGGAAATTTTCAATTTACTTATAAATTTTGATTGAGTTTTTCTTGAAGTGTTATTACTTATATTTGTCAACAAAAACTCACCTCTCTAATTTATAAATAAGTCCGAAAAATCTCTAATACCTAGCTCATTTTTGGGGTGTCGAACGCCACCGCAGTTGGTGGGGGTTCCGGAAGGACCCGTCCAAAATTCAGGAAATAGAAAAGCACGTACCTGATCGACTTAAGTACGTGCTTTTCCTTAAGGAAGTATTACGGCGTGTCATTCAATCCCTGAATTCCACACTATCATAATACCCCGTCTTTTTATGAATTAACATGAATTTTTGTGAACTCTTTTTCCAAATCTTTCAAGGCCCAGCCATGCAGCTTCATTGTCCACCGGAGGGAGAAGTGCATGTCCACGGCAATCTGCTCCCATGACTGACAGAGGATGTAGTACCGATACAGCACGCATCGCCTGTACTCATCCGACTCCTTGTCAATCAGCACCTCAGCCTGCTCCTTCATCTCTTTGCAGGCATCCCATTTCCTGTTCACCTTGTCGGCCTGGGATTCCATCTTCTCAATGATTTCATCCAGCGAAGAGATGTGATTGGTCTGGACCTTGTCCCCGAAGCCTGGGCTTGAGATATTCACCATCCTCAAACGTAACTCCGACAACTCCCGCTCGTAAGTCAGCAGCACACTGTTCTGCCTTCGGACTTTATTCAGAAATTCCTTTACAGTCATGCATGGCCTCCTTTGTTTCTTGCCATCTGCCGCATGCAGAAGGCAAGCAGGAAAGCTACATTTACGACCCCGCCTACTACATATCCGATGACGAGTCCAATCACTACTCCCATCATTTCCCCCTCCTTGCTGAAGATGAAACTCAAATCACTTCATTCTGTATGATTTCATATCTCAGGTATCTATACGGATTTTCCTGTATTTTCTTGGCCACTTTCTCCGCCAGGGCTTCATCCATCAGCACCATCTGACCACGACTGGCTGTGTATCTCACCGTGAGGATTGGTTCCTCATCCGCTTTGTGGCTGCTCTTGTAGACCACCACCTCGCAGACGTTTTTGTGGCCAGGGCAGTCCCACGGCCTCACCATGATCCTGAGATAGGTGGCCATCATTACGTCTACAGAGAAGTCACTGCCATGTTCTGCATGCGTTGTTGCACCTATTTTGGTATGCCTCATTTCCCCACTTCCTTAACCAATCTCTTTAAATCCATCAGACTCAGCTACAGGATCTTTCTTACTGGATAGTTCCGCCGCGGCTTGCAGTACAGCCGGTAGGTTTCCCGCCTCGTGTCATTCTTCCATCTCCGCTTGCAGCTCTTTCTCATGGATGCACCTTCTTCGGTCTTCCCGGTCCACGTTTCACCGGCTCTTCCTTATTCAGAGCTCTATCCGGTTCAGTGCCCGCCGGAGCGACTGGCATCGGCTTACCATCGTCTTCATCCGGATGGGCTGCTTCCCACTCTCCAATGATGCCCGCTGCCACTTTCCCCTGGTCCACTCTTTGGAGCGCCGCCAGGTGATGGGCATCAGTCACCAGCTGTTCAAGCAGCTTCTTTCGCAAAGTGAATTCCCCTGTGTCCATGGCTGCATTGATGAATTGGTACACACAGTCAAATGTGTCCTTATACTCGCCAATGATTTGTTCTTTGTCCATTCGGTTCCTCCCATCCGCCGGAAATCCGGCATATCCTCTCCCTGCTATAATCAATTCAGGAAGGAGGTGATACTATGGTTGATTTGGCATCTCTTGTCCTCGGCGCATCCTTTTCCCTACTTTCTTCTTTGGCTGTTTTTAAATACCAAAGCTGGAAAAAGGATGTATCCGAGCGAGTTCGTTTTTTTCTACAGGCCAGACGGCAGATTCATATCAATTCCACAATCCTGAATCAGACCGTTTCCAATACCAAGGCTCTTGACCTTCTTTTGGAAAAGGTATCTTTTCTCCAGCCCTACCCTTATGCGGATTTCTACCTGCTCGATGATACCTTCCAAAATATCTGTGCAGGATATGAAGAAAATTTAGCCTCGTTTCTTTCCGGAAACATTGGAATCGCTGAGTTTAAACAGCAAAGCGATGAATCTCTAATAAGAATTCAAGGCCTCATGACTCTTTGGAACGATTATCTTCGCCGCTACCTGCTGCTGTACTTTTTACTTCCTTCTCTTCTGAGGAAAATCACCGATAAATATCTCCCCCGGGAGAAACCCTATTGGGATAAGCAGCGGTAACATATTCAGAAGGCTTTTCCCTTCATAGAGAAGGTAGATAAAGTACATCGCTGCTATGGCCAGCATGATGTATACAATAATCCTGTACGGCCTTGTTTCCTTCTGCCATCCAATGAGAAAGTCCCGCTGCAGGTCTTCTACACTCTTTTGCTCTTTATCTGGCTTCATTCTTACCTCCTTCTTCCGGTTCGTATTACAGTACGATCCGGAAGTTTTCTTTTCCGCCGGAAACATCCGGATCATTCTCTCGGATTGATTTTTTCAGCCCTCATGACCAATAAATCCCAAGCCGCATACTGGGCCATCTTCTCAATATCCTTCATCTCGGTCCCTTTGAACCGTGCCCGCAAGGCGTACTTGATGACGTTTCCCAGACAGAAACCGTGCATCATTTCCGAAGTGAAATACATCTGCATGACCTCGATAGGCTCCACCTCGGCCTGCTGGTAGTGTTTCGCATCCGACGCCAGCCCTCCGGCAGTCCCCTCTTTCATGGACTTGGAAACCTTCTCTGCCAATTTATCCAGATAATCGTCATCCGGTATTGTACCAGGGATGCCGTTTCCATTCAGCATTGAGCTGATAAATGCACGCTGGTCCCTTTCAATTCCTTCCGGTTGCTTCATGATTATTTCCTTCCCTTTCGTTTATATCGTCAATAAGCTCGAATCTATATTCCTGACTGGCCATCGGATACTTTTCACGGTCCACCAGACTCATGAACATACCCGCAGGCCTCACCCATTTCTTCTCTTCCCCATACCGGTGATATACAACCATGGCATCTCCTGTTTCTGTATGCTCTGCCACACAGTCGATCTGATACAGCGCCCCTTTGAAGTGCCTCCAGATTTCTCCCGGTTTCGGTGCTTTTCTATGGGAAATGTGTCCATTCTCTACCACCAGGGCAAGACATTCTTTAGCTTCCTTCTCCTGGATGTATACAGGTTCTCCATTCAGCTCAATTTCCAGTGGCTCTATGTCCCATTTGAGATTCATTGCCTTACCTCCCCGTGCTGCCGAATCCACCGGAACGCTCTCCGGAAGCATCGTCATCATCCACCGTGAGATACCGCAGGAACACGCCCTGGCCGATTCGTTCTCCTGCTTTGACCTCCAGTGGCTTATCTCCATGGTTTGTAAAGGCAAACATGATGTTCCCGTCATTGTCCTTATTGCCGTAGTAGTCCGCATCGATGAGACCCACGCTGTTTGGGATGGAGATCCCTTTCTTGATTCCCCAGCTCGACCGCTCCATGAGGAGAAGGCACACATCGGCCGGCATCCTGGCCTTTACCCACGTCTTCACTACCACCGTCTGCCCAATTCCTATGGCAAATGGATAGGGGCTGAAGAAATCATATCCTGCTGACTTTTCGGTGCTCCTCTTCGGCAGCTTCACTTCAAAGGGGCATCCCTTCACCACTTCAAACTTCATCATCGTCTTTTCCCTCCATACGTTCTTCCCTCAGTTCTTCAGATACTGCTTGTGATATGTCATTGTTTCCTACCCGGTTCAGCTCTGCATAGATTGCATCGTTAAGCCGGTTCAATTCTCGGATGTAGTAATTCGGATCAAATCCCTGGTCCCTAAGCAGTACTTTGTACCGCCGGAGCATTTGGGTCGCATGCTCAATCTCAAACTGGACATTTTGCACCTGCTGCAATGCATTTTCATGAGTCATGGCCTGAAGCAGCGTGTAGGTTCCTGTTTTCCCTTTTAATTTCACTTGCTATTCCTTCCTTCTCATCCCTCCATGTTTAATGAAGATTGCCCATCTGGTATGTCCCCTTTGGTCACCCAGCAGAGGTCTGTACGGAGAAAGTTTCAGCACCTCTTCCATTGGGATGTCCGATGTTGACCACTTGAATACCAGCACACCATCATTTCGAAGGACCCTGAAGCATTCTCGAAATCCCTGCCCCAATTCTTTCTTCCAGTCCTTATCCAGGACTCCATATTTTGCTCTCATGAATGAATGCGGTCCCGCTCTTTTGAGGTGAGGAGGGTCAAATACCACCAAGGCGAATCCTTTATGTTCGCCGCCATCCTCGTATGAGAGATTGGTGAAATCCCCTGCCACATCCGGATCTACAGTGATTGTCCTTCCTTCACCTGCTTCAAACGTTCCTCGACGGATGTCCTGAAATGTAACTACTGGCGTGTTCCGTTCATAGTAGAAGAGTCTCCCGCCACAACACACATCCAATACCGGTCTGAGACTCGAATAGTCTATATCAATCATCTTTCCTCCTCACTTCAGCACTTCCCTCAGCTCCGGTGGCACTACGCCACTGGTCATGAGGCCTTTTTCTGCTTCCTTCCGTTCCTGGAGGATCTTTTCTTCTGCCTCCCGTTTTGTGTCCTCATAGGTCTTTTTCTTCCCTGTGGCCACCCGGTCCGGCAGGTCAAAGCTCTTTTCCATGTCCCTCATCCCCTTTCATCAGAATGGGATGTTCTCATCATTCCCCGCCGGAAAGGGGGCATTTCCCTGCGGCTGCTGGAAATCGCTGAGGGTTGTCTGCTGGGGAGGCGGCTGTGTGGGCTGGCCGAACTGGCTGAAGTCTCCCCGCTGCGCCGCATCCACTCTCGTGTCCAGCGGCCGGGCGATGAGGCCTGCCACTACTTCGGTCACATATTTTTTCGTGCCGTCCTTGGCATCGTAGGACCTGGTGGAGTATCTACCCTCCACCAGTACCCTGTTTCCTTTGTGCAGCTGGTTCCCTACAGCCTCTGCCAAGGCTCCCCAGGCGGTGACCTGTACCCAGTCTGTGAGCTCCTTCACTTCACCCTGTGGCGTTGTATAGTTCCGGTTTACTGCCACCGTGAATGAGGCCACGCCTCTTCCTGTCCTTGTTGCTCTTACCACGGGGTCCCTTGCCAGGTTCCCCAGTATCCATACACTGTTCATAGTTCGTCTCCTACCTCAAATTCATCTTCCAGCCATGCAATGGCATGGTCCTTCGTTTTGAAATCTTCTGTCCAGCAGTCCCCGGTCCTGTTGTCCAGGGCTGTGTAAGTCCCATCTCTATTCCGGCAGTACAGCCTGCACTTGAATTCCCTCACGTACTTGTCTTTATTGCACCACCGTTCCACGAAATGACTCATTTCTTTGGGTAGGACTTCCATGATTTTTCCCTCGTCATCCGCTTCCTGTATTGCTCGTGCAAGCTCCTTGAGACAGCTTCGGCAGATAAAGAAGGAGTGCGCTGCTGATTCCCCCTCCATGGACAGGCTGACCTTGTACAGCTCTACCTTCCTCCCGCAAGCATAGCAGTCTCCATATTTCGGATCTTTGAATACCTCAATCACTTTTGTGCCTCCCCGCCGGATTTCTCTTTCTCAAAAAGGTTCGGCTCTGCCCTGAGTCCTCTGATATAGAGCACCGCTTCATCCAGCAGCATATCTACGCACTCATCCAGTTCTATTTTCCCGGTGTATTCCATATAACTGTCTACGAATCCCGGCCGTCTTCCCCATTTCCTGCAATGTACGTCGCCGGTAACTTTGTACTTTTTAGTCCAGCCGTCTTTGTACTTGACGGAAACGGTTTTAACCCAGAACACCACGTCCTTAGCTTCCCCGGTTTCCATGCCGTTGTAGCATTTGGTGATTTCTCTCAGGGCATCATAGAACTGTTCCCTCGGCCTCTCCATACTCTTGAGGCTCTTTTCCTGGTCATCTTCGATGTAGGTGATTTTTACCACATCGTCCAGCTTTACGCCCAGGACGTCTATTTTGTGGTCCAACCTTTGTTCCCTTGCTTTTCTTGCCTGTTCGTCCATTCTTCTTCCTCCCTAAACTGAAATTCTCTATGGCAAACTGCCTCACGAACTGATAGGGAAATCCATCCAGTGTGACTCCGTTCTCCAGCTTCACGATCTGGAACCCTTCCTTTGGCTTTGGGATTTCTTTCCATGACCGGGCATAGATTTTCTTCTTCGTCACATGAGGCTTCTCCAGATTCCTGGTCATCCCCCACCGTCTTTTGATTTTCCCTTCCTTCACGGACTCGCTTGTTTCCTTGAGGAGATAGTCCGCCAGCCGGAGGGCATCTTCCGGTGAGCCATCGTAGTAACGGACTGACCGATAGTTGAATGTGGCCCACGGCCAGCACTCCTGAATCTTGTCACGTCCTATTCCCACATTGTTCACTATCAGATGGTGGTGGATTCTATGTCCCTCTTTTTCTGTCACCCATATGGCCTTCAGCTCCTTTCCCAGTTTCTGGTATCTGTATTTCAGCCTCCGGATGAAAGCCGCCCTCCTTTTTCCCGCCTCCTCCGGAGTGGGTTCCGGATCTGCGTAGGTTAAGTCGATTCGGATATCATCCCTCTTGAAGTTGGTGACGATGTACCGGTAGAGCTTCACCCTGGCAGCTCTTTCATTGGCTTTCTGGTGTGCCTCGTCTGTCGGGTTGACCTTCGGCATCCTTTCTTTTCTCCCTACCTGGTAGGTGTGATATTTTTTCACTTCTACCACCAGGGGAGCAATGAACACTTCCTTGATGTATGGCATACTAATGACCCCTTAATTTTCCTTCGTTAAAATAGACGGGATATCAAGACGGGAAACGGGCCGCATCGCCCGTTTTTATTGAATTCTCCATGAACAAGGCTTATAATATAGACATGGTGTCGGTGCCTTGTGCACCCGGTCCGCTCGGAGTCATCCGGGCGGTTTTTTATTGCCTAGAATGGAAGCCCTTTCCTCTTTTTCGGAAGGCATCCGGCGCGGATCTTTTTGATTCTCTCTTCTCCCATTTCTTCATACACCGCTTCCAGTTCCCTGAAGTGCTTCTCCCTCCACCGTTTCACCGGGTCGCAGGAAAGGTACTCCAGGGCTTTCTGCTGCCGCAGCGGTTCCGCATGTCCCATGGAGGTGTGAAACTGGGTCCTGTGAATCCATACGTCCAGGGTAATCAGGTTCTCTTCCCTGTCCGCGCCCCCTTCTCCGTGAGGCCGTACATGGTGGACTTCTGTGTCCCCCATGGGAAACGGAAGTCCCAGCATTTCCATGTATACAAGCTTGAGGGAATTGTCCCTGTCCTTTACCAGCTTCTTCAGCTTGTTCCATCCCGTCCTGTTCTTCTTCATACATTCCCCTCTTCTCAAATGATTTTCTCGAGTCCCTTTTCCCCGGCATAGGATTCCAGTACCTTTTCCGCCTCTTCCTGGCTGTCCATCCAGCCGATTCCTTTGATGGACAGCCAGGTCCTGCGGCCTCCACCTCTGTAGTCTGCCCTCTTTTTCCGCATGGCTTTCCACTTCCTGCCATCCGGTGACGGCCTCACGATATATGTATACTGTTTGTCCCCATAAAGTCTGTGGTAAGCAAGTTTCATGGCTTCCTCCTTTTGTACTGGCAGTTCTGCAGGTAAGGAATGTACCACCGGCAGTGCTCGCAGTGTTCCTGGCAGATGTTTGCCCGGTACTTCCTGCACGCCACTTCGCCGTGGAGCTCTTTCCCGCACACCATGCAGGCTCTGTTCTCATAGCATTCGACCTGCTTCCCGCCGGCCAGTGTCATCATTGGCATACTCATCCCCCCTGTAAAAAAGGAAATCAACGAAATGCCTGAGCCCGTCTCCCCACAGAAATGCGATGATCCTTGCTCAGGTACTCCATTCATTCACTTTTTCACCTTTTCCGTGACTGCCCCTTCCAGTTCCCTCGATGTGGCAGTCCTGATTTCAGCATCCACAAACCTGGCAGGCTTCTTGATTTTCTGCCTGGCAAACGTGGCCAGTCCGGAGAGGGCTGTCAGATAATCAACCCACGCGCAGCCATTCGCATCCACGCTGACTCCTCCATCCGGCTGAAATACAATCGTGACTTTCTTCATCGTTTCACCCCAGTTCCGCTTTCTCAATGATTTCCCGTACCATGGCCAGCGGGCTGTCCCCTTCCACGTTTACCGATACAGTCCCGCCGGAAGCGAAATGGACCAACACGCCCCAGATGGCGCCCTTTTCGTTGTACAAAGCCTCCAGCTCTACCGGCTCAATGTCGATGCCATAGACCATCTTTTCCAGGAGCTTCAAGCAGTAATCCTTTCTGTTGTTGTCTTCGTGAATAGCTTCAGCGATTTCTCTTTCTTCCATGACTATTCCTCCTTGAAGTCATTGATGTACTCTCTCAGCGTTTCAAATGCCAGGCGTACTCCTACGCTGGTGAAATAGACCTTGTTGTCTCCAGCGGCATTTGCCGCAGCCATCTCCTTCTGGTTCTCAGTGATTTTTCCATTGATGAAATCAAGGATAGTTTCCTTTTCTTTCGCTTTCATTTGTTACCTCCAAATACATCTCCCAAAGCTCTTTCCTTTATTACCTGCTCCATGAATGGGCAGTTCTTTTTATGTCCCTTGATTTTCTGTACAATCGGCTCATTGGGGAGCAAGAGACAGGTCCGATAGTTCCGGATTTTCGATCCGCCCCTGTCTCCCACCCTGCCGGTGAAGTGGCATGCCTTGCATGTTACCTGCGCCCAGCCGATTTCGACCTTTGGGCACATCCCCAGCCCGCCTTTACTGGTGGGGAGCCTTTGGAATTTGTCTTTGACGTAGCACTTGTCAGCGAATGGGCATTTAATGCAATCTGTATTAATCAATTTGGATGCCTCCAGTGTGTTATAATAAATACGGAATTGATATCTCTAGACTGACCCATCGGGTCGAAGAGCTCTGAAACTGGTACTTTCAGAGCTTTTTTCTTTTTGTGAAATTGTTTCCATGGCCTCGGAAGTTCTCCAGGCCTTTCCGGTTGTCCCGCCGCCGGAACTCCGGGTTATCCTTTTTGCAGCACTGGAAGGAGCAGTAATCCCATCCGGCTACATTGATGGCTCCATCCGGCCTTTTAGTTGTCGTAAACGGGATGAACATTTTCCCGCATACTATGCACCTTCTGGGGCGCCGGTTATCGGGATCGCCGCAATGCTCATGCTGTACATATCTCTTCCAGTAAGTGATGTCGCCTTTCCGGCATCCCAGTACCTTACAGAGCTTCGTGCAGACTGCGGGGAACGCCTTGAATGAGTTATCTCCATGGAGATATTTGATGGTACTCTCTGAGAGTCCCGCACTACGCAGGTCATCGTCATTAATCCCTTTCGCTCGCATCAGCTGACGCACGGCATCCGGATTAAATACGAGCATCCGATTAGTTTTCTCCATAGGTTAGCCTCCTACAGTTCTCTTGCCTTTTTGACGTGAACGATGAGTTCCGTGCCAGGCTGGAGATTTCCCGGATTCGTAATCCTGTTATCTTGCATTGTTTGCCAGGTGAGTTTACTCATATCGTCTTTATCCGTGGCTAGTCTGCCGAGGATGCCCCAGAGCGTATCGCCCTGCTCGACCTCTACCCGGTACTCCACCAGCTCCGATGCCTGCATGTCCCGGTAATAGCCGTAACCGATGCCACCAGCCGCCAAAGCGATGGTGAGCAGGATACCGATTTTTTCCCATTTAATCCTGTACATCAGAGGTTTTTTCATCGTTTTCACCTGCCATTGCCTTGATTAAGCTGATTGCTACCTCGAGTCCATCGGTTTTTCCTGTATAGATCCTGACGATGGCTTTGGCTTCATTCATGTCATACGACCTGTATTTTGCTGAATCTCTCAGATTGCTGAGCTCTTCAATCAGCAGGTCTACCTGCTTTTCTGTAAGTGCTTTCATCTTTCTTCCTCCTATCCGCCGGAGCGCTTATGCGATTCCGGCTTTCTTTTTTCTTCTCATGCGGAGAATCCGCAGGGTTGGCGATGTTATCGGGAGGCCTTCGCGGACTTCTGCCTTCCGGAGGAGCATTTCCTTCAGGCATTCCACGGGGATCATGGTCTTCCCTCTCCGCTTCCCTACCTTGAAGGCCTTGAGCTCTCCGGAATCAATCCATTCCATAATCTGCTCCCGGCCCACTCCGGCCGAGTCGGCGGCCTCCGCAATGGTGAAGGCCGTTCTTTCAACTGGGCTCTCCATGGTGGCACCTCCTTACAAGAGTGTCGGTTCTTCCTTCAGAAACAGGTTCACAAAGTACTGCTGACCCTTCCCGGTAACCAGTACCGTCCTGGTGGAGCGGTTGGAGCCGTCCGGGGTGGTGATGGTTCTGGCCTTGATGCGGAACCATCCTCTGTCCATGGAACGCTGGGTGGGCATGTTCCTATCTGTACCGAACTTCATGAGGTATCCTTTCTCCCGCAGGATCCGGAAGAGACGCTTCTGCCCGATATCTACCCCGTTCTGCCGCAGCATCTTTGCCATGGCTCCTACCAGGATGCCGTCCTTCGTGGCTGCATAAGCATCGGCGAAGAGGGCTTTCGGCTTCATGGCCTCGTTTTCAGTCTCCAGCAGCTTGTTCTTTTCCTTCAGCACGTCAATGGTCTTCTTGGAAATCAGCACCGCCCTGGCCAACACTTCCATATCACTCATCCCCGGAGTGACTGGGATGTATCCGCCGGTCTTCCGGATGGCTGGGAGCACCTCACTGGTCACCCAGTGCTTGAACTTCTTCGCCGTGGGGAGCTTGGAGCTGAGGATTAAACTGTAGAGTCCGGATTCATTGATGATAGTCATTTTCTGGGCCCCGCCAGGGGTCATCATTTCAGTGACCCCTTTGTCTTCGGCATCCACGTGGTTGGCTACAGCATTTGCTAAAGACTTTCCCTTGCCATATCCAAGGGCTTCCGCAACATCTTTACCTACAAACCATGGCTCCCCATCTTTAGTGATGGCTCTCATGTTTCCGAATTCTGGATTTTTGAAAATCTGAATACCGTTCATACTTCCTCCTTTCTGTCACTATCCCCCGTCCCTTCCCTACTTTGAAAGCAGGGAGCTCGCCGGAATATATCCATTCCTCCAGCTGTTCTCTTCCGATTGCTGATGAGACTGCCGCCTCATCCAGCGTGAAAGCCGTCCTCTCGATAGGTCTCATAGGATGCCTCCTTTCCCGGCAGGGTTTTCATGGCCGCCGGAAATGCCCTGCTTAGTCTTGATGTATACGGTTAAACCGTATTATTGCGGCAAAAAAATAAGGTTATTATATGTTACATGGTAAACATCTTCAATCCGGCGCAGTTCGATTACGTCCGGATATGAAATACCGCGTTCCCAATTTGAGATTACGTCTTTACTCACTCCAATACGCTTTCCTGCTTCTTCTTGCGTGTAGCCTGCGTTTACTCTGGCTGCTTTCAGTGTCAATTTTACAGTTTCATTCATACCGTAAGCCTCCTTTCACTTTATTTATCTTAATACGGTTTAACCGTATTATCAATGGTTAAACCGTATATTTTGCGAAATAAGTTGAAGTAATACGGTTTAACCGCTATAATGCTATATAGATGGAGGTGCTATTATGAGTGCACTTGGAAATAAGCAAATTATGGCTAACAACATCAAGTACTATTTGTCCAAATCAGAGAAAACGCAAAAAGAGCTATGTAGGGATTTGAAATTTAAGGAAACAACCTTCTCTGATTGGATAAACGCAAAGACTTATCCAAGAATAGACAAAATAGAGAAAATGGCTAATTACTTCGGTATAGAAAAATCTTGCCTAGTAGAAGACCACGCAACTTCTCATCCCAATATTCCTTTTTATACCATCCCTGTGTTAGGCAAAGTTATAGCCGGTACTCCGATTGATGCCATTGAGAACATTACAGAGTATATTCGCATTACAGATCCGAGCGCCGCTGATGGGAGTTACTACGCTCTGCACGTTACAGGTAACAGTATGGAACCGGAGATGAAGGAAGGCGACCTTGTTATTGTTCATCAGCAAGAATATTTTGACAGTGGTGATATATGTATTGTGCTTGTAAATGGTAATGAGGCCACTATAAAAAAAGTGCAAAAGAATCCTAATGGTATTACTCTCATTGGCCTCAATGCTTTGGTTTACCCGCCCCACTTTTATTCTGCTCAGGAAGTTGAAGCTCTGCCTGTTCGAGTTATTGGAAAGGTTAAGCAGGTGCGCCGAGACTATTGATTTCAGCTTATCCAATGCTCTAATGGAATAGACCATAAAAAGGAGTTATTTCGTGATGAACCTCAATCAATATAAAGTTAAAGTCAAATATCTGCCCACCAATCGTTTCAGAACCATATCTTTATGGGCTATTAACGAAGCTGACGCCCGCAGGAGAATATCAGAGGAACCTCAATTTGCTGATTACTCTGAAATTAAAGGCATTACGCTTGCTTCTGTTTATAAGCCTTATCCTGATAAAATAAATTACGCCATCAGTCTAGGAATAAAAATAACTCCAGACATGAGTAATGATGATGTGTCTGCTTTAATTTCTAGAAAGCTTGATGATAAATGGGAACCCAAAATTGGGCTAAAAGATTTTGCCACTGCCCATTACATACCTTTTTCTTTGTATATTGGCAAAAAGGCTTTATATAACACCGTCTTTTATCATCTTGATTTAGAAAGCCGAATTGCATTCTTTATTTTTTCCGTTTATCGATATCTTTCTAATGATAGGGAATCTAATTTAGATAAATCTCCTTATAGAGATCTTTTTTATCAAGCAGCGCATAATTGGAAGGATAATGCTTCCATAGTAAAATCGTTAGATTCTAATTACAATGGAGAAGATCTTCGATTTTTTGGGGCAATATATTTCCCTGGTGGCGGTTATGCACGTGGTGGCAGTAAAAACACTCTGGTTTATAAAAAAGCAGTGCAGTTTCTATTGGAAAAGAATCTTATTTCAGAGACAGATACTCATAGGGCATTTGTTCCTGGAAACGATAACCCTAGCAATTCCGATTCCACTGTTAAAACAATTCCGTGCCCTGAAACCCCTTCGCATTCCAGCTCTGTTTCCATCTCAAGTAACAATCCGTCTGAAAAGGATACTGATTCTAATAGTCATAAGAGTCATCGTAAACTCTTCATAATATTAGGTATTATTTTCGTTATTCTTCTAATTGTTTTATAGCAGCACATCAAGAAATACCGCAAGCTATCCCCCTCCGGAAAGGAAGAGGTGGATCACTACCTGGACTTCCGCCTCTCCTCCGAAGCACCCCGGGTTGAAAAAGATTCAGAAATATCCTCTTTGTAAATTTCAGACGTTTCTAATAAAAATCGCTTCGAGCTCCTCGAACGGTTAAAATAACCCCTTCGGCATCGTGGAAGCACTAAAATCGACCGTTCAACCATGTGGAAGCATTCCTTCAGATGGACGACTTTTATGCAAAAGTCACCCAAATCGGAGGACTTTTATATAAAAGTCTCCCTAAATATCGCATCGTTTTTCAGGCAGCAGAAAAAGGCCCCTCCGGATTGTCCAGATCCGAAGAGGCCAGCCGTGAAACCAAAGAGGTGCCAATGATCCACGTCTCTGAGGGCAGGAATGCATGATTGTATATACACAGAAAGGGAAAAAAGGAAAGTAGATGCTGCCCTACCCCTCCAGTTTAACATATCTTAACGTAACCGTCTGATATCTAACTCATCTTGTCACGTTAAAATCATGTTACTTGAAAGTTACCAGCAAGTTACTTGAAAGCCAAAAAAGCCAGTATTTATCGAGGTTTCCACTTGTGACCGGCATGTTACTTGAAAAGCGCAGCAAATTACTTGAAATGACTTGAAAACATATCGTGCAGGTACACGATACGCCCTCTCCAGCCCATTTAAGTTTCAAAAATGGCACTTTTCCGAACTAATCGCATTTCATCGAACTAATTTCCCCATTTATAAAAACCACGCTTTTTGTAAATGACATTGGTTTACATTTATAAAAAGGGCCGTTTTTGTAAAGGTGTTTTGCAAATACCCTTAAAATTTTTCAAAAAATAAAGGTGTAGTGTTGATAGCGTTTTGCGGAGGTCCGCAAATCGTTTGCAAACGTTTTGCCAGCATCGGCAAAACGTTATATATACCATGTAGGCAATATTCGATTACCTTGAAAGGCAGTGATATATGATTTCTTTTTTCCGATAGAATCCTTGAATATTGATAATTTAATATTGGACACTTCAACCGATTTTGTCTATTATGATAGGCGAAGGAGGTCGTGAATATGAAGCTTACATTGAAAACTCTCGCTAATGGTTCATATATGAAAGATTTGGAAAAAGCCATCAATGCCCACGATCTCCGATGCCGCAAGATTACCCAGGAGGTAAATAAATGGGGCAAAAAGAAACCACAGCGGTTAAAAATACTGAATCCTCCACGTTAGTCGATTTTCTCTATATCGATCGCGAGCGTCTGGATTCTCTGATTTCGCAGACAACTATCGGAACTCTCAGAAGTGTCACCAAGACAAATGGTACTTCTGAGGGTTCTTTACATTCCGGGAGCGCAGGTGTGCCTGTAATCAAGGGTACCATCTCCGATACAAAGACAAGCAATGCTGCATCTACAGAGCAGTATGATCCATTCTATACGCAGCTGATTAAATTCCTGAACTCTGTCCAATCCGAGGCTTTCGATGCGCTTACCCCGCAGCTGCTTTCAACGCCTCGTATCATGACGGTAACAGGCAGCCTGGCCATTCGGGATACTAATAATTTGGAGAAGATATTCCCGATTATTGCAAAGAACCCATCAGCATTTGGCTTTCCTTCCGGCAGTAATGCCCGCAAGATGATGAAAAGCGTAGGTGATCTATTCTCTTTTCTTCACCTTTCCACCAATATGGACCTTACGTTATCGGATGGCTTGCGTGTATCCGGTCCACTAAAAGACTTGGGGCTCCAGATAAAATCTGCCGATATCTCGCAACAATATGGAAACCTTCTCCCTGGTACATGGTATGTGTTTGGCATCTTCGACTATTCTTCAACGATATCGGCTCCTGCTTCTAACCAGCCGATTGACTGTACGCTTAATAAATCCATTGATGACTGTGCAAAGGCCATTTCCAATCTCTACGGAAGCACGCCATATAAAGTAATCCCCATCGTCATTTTTCGTCCGGTCCAATTACTTTAACCATAAAGGAGGCTGATTTCTATGCCCAGGAGAAAAGATGGGTATTATGAAGTAACTGCTGTCATAGATGGCCGGCAGCGTCATTTCTATGGAAAGACGAAGGCGGAAGCCATCAGCAAGAGGGATGCCGAGGTGGCGGCTTATGAACAGTTCCCTATGATGAATGACCACATCCTTCTTGGAGAATGGTGCAGCGCCTGGCTGGAGGGTCTGGGAGACTCCGTGACGCCCAAGACCATAGAGTCCTACACCTGCGTCATGAGGCACATCACCGATGCGCCTATCGGCTCCATCCCACTGGACAAGCTCCGGCCGGTGACGTTCCGGATGTACTGGAAAGATCTCCTGGACTCCGGCCTGTCTCCCCGCACCGTGGCCTACTGCCATACCATCACGAGCACCGCCCTGAAGCAGGCGGTCCTGGATGGCGTCATCCCGGTGAATCCACTGGCAGCGGTGAAGAAGCCCCACGTGCCCCACACGAAGGCCATGGCCCTCACCAGGGAACAGCTGGAGACTGTCTTCTCTCACATTTCGAATCCTGTACTGCTCCGGATCTGCCGCTTTGCGGTGGTCACCGGCATGCGGCGCAGCGAGATACTGGGGCTCCGGTGGCAGGACGTGAATTTCTCCCGCAAAACGGTATCGGTCAATCAGACCTGTCTCGTCCGTGATGGGAAGTCAGCCGTCATCACCCAGAGCACGAAGACCACCAGTTCCAGGCGTACCCTCTCCATTGACGAATCCACCATCGCCATGCTGCGGGAGCAGAAAGCCTACTGCCTCCGTCTCAAGCTCCGACTTCCGGATCATAAGGCCTGTGACCTTGTATTCCCGTCGGAGAACCTCACGCCCATCTGTCCGAACAACGTCACCCACGATGCCAAAGCCGCCTTCAAGGCCGCCGGACTGCCACAGTTTTCTTTCCATTCCTTCCGCCATACATCGGCTACCTTATTGCTCCAGGCGGGCATAAACTACAAAGTCGTACAGCAGAGACTTGGCCACTCCTCCTGCGCCACCACCATGGACATCTACGCCCACGTTATGCCAGGCGCCGATGAAGAAGCAGCCAAAGTCTTGGAGGCTCTGTGCACCTGATTGTCATCGGTCAATAAAAAAATGGCCCCATTTTGTACGATACCAGTAAGATATCGTGCTCAAAAATATGGTAAAATATCGTAATTTATAGGGCTGAAAAGTGCGATAAATACGGTAAATACTGGATGCAGTAAAGACTCAAAATCTGGCGATGGCAACATCGTGCGGGTTCAAGTCCCGCCTCCGGCACCATAAAAACCAGCCTGCAGGCTGGTTTTTTGATTTCTACAACATAAAAGCCGTGAAGCGGTTTCCCGTTTCACGGCTTTTTGATTCCTTATTTTTCAATGCCTTTGAAGGTGTAGTCCTTGTCTTCGATGGCTTTCTTAATGTCTCCCTCAGCTACTGCCTTATCCAGGGTAAGAACAGCGGTGCCTTTGGTATGGGATACATCAGCCTTTTCCACACCGTCCAGGGCTTCCAGGGCTTTCTTTACTGTCATTTCGCAGTGATTGCACATCATACCTTCGATTTTAACTGTTTCTTTCATGTTTGTTTCCTCCTTTGGAAATAAAATGCCTTTATATTCATAATCCGCCTTGGCCAGCACCTGTTTCATAGCTGCCTCGTCGGGTTGTGAGCTGTATGTAATGGACACGCGGCCTGTTCTATGATCTGCCCGGGCACCGGTAATGAAGGGAAGCGATTCCAATGCTTTCTTTACGTGGTTTTCGCAGTTTTCACACATCATGCCTTCTACCAGCACCACTGCCTTTCCTCCCGCCGCTTTTGACTTTTCTTCAGAGGAGGGCTTGCCGGAAATGGTATCCCAGTCCGGCAGGGCCGTCATCTTTTTCTTTTTGTCCCGGGAAGAGCTGCGGACGTTGAAGAGATTCAGTCTTAGAGCGTTCATGCAGACAGTGAAGCTGGAAAGGGACATGGCGGCGGCGCCCCACATGGGATTCATGCGGATGCCTGGATACAGACCGGCAGCCATGGGGATGAGGAGCACGTTGTAGGCGAAAGCCCAGAAAAGGTTTTCGTGAATATTTTTCAAAGTCTCCCGGGAAAGCCGCACTGCGGCGGACACATCGGTGAGACGGGAATTCATGAGTACAATGTCGGCGGAGTCAATGGCCACATCAGTGCCGGCACCGATGGCAATACCTATATCTGCCTTCACCAGTGCCGGGGCATCATTAATACCGTCCCCTACCATGGCCACTTTCCCATAGGCCTGGAGCTTTCTGATGACCGCTTCCTTTCCATCAGGAAGGACGCCGGCAATCACATGGTCCACGCCGGCCTTCCGAGCCATGGCGGCAGCCGTCTTTTCATTGTCGCCGGTCAGCATGACCACCTGGATGCCCATATTCTTAAGCTCCTGGATGGCCCGGGGCGAGTCTTCCTTAATCACATCGGCCACGGCCATGAGTCCCAAAAGTTTCCCTTCTTCTTCAAAGAAGAGAGGCGTCTTCCCTTCTTCTGCAAGGGCTTCCGCCCGATCCCTGAGACCATGGATGGAGGTGAAGGTGGAAATATAGGAAGCAGAACCGCCGTGGAGTTTCTTTCCTCCCAGGGTTCCTTCCAGCCCATGGCCCGACAGGATTTTGAAATCAGTCAAGGGAAGGGCTTTCACTGCTTTCCGATTTCCATAATCCACCACTGCCAGAGCCAGGGGATGTTCCGATTTCACTTCCAGGGCGTAGGCCTTTTCCAGAAGTTCTTTTTCCGAAACCCCTTTAGCCGGAACCATATCGGTCACCCTAGGTTTTCCTTCTGTAATGGTACCGGTTTTATCCATGACGGCTATATCGATTTTTCCTGCATTTTCCAGAGCTTCGCTGGTTTTGAAGAGGATGCCGTTTTTAGCACCCATGCCATTGCCCACCATAATAGCCACCGGCGTTGCCAGGCCCAGGGCACAGGGACAGGAAATGACAAGAACGCAGATGGCGTATTCCAGGGCCCTGGAAACGGGAGCCCCCAGCAGAATCCACAGGATGAATACCAGAAGGGCAATGAGAATCACTGCCGGCACAAAGACTGCCGATACCTTGTCGGCTATGCGGGCAATGGGCGCCTTGGTGGCAGCCGCATCGCTGACCATGCGGATAATCTGGGCAAAGGTGGTATCTTCTCCGACCCGGAGGGCCCGGGCCCGGATATAGCCATTGGTATTCATGGTGGCAGCGCTCACCCGGTCGCCGGGCTTCTTGTCCACCGGCACCGATTCACCGGTTAAGGCGGACTCGTCCACCGCCGTTTCCCCTTCCAGGATCTCACCATCCACCGGCACTGATTCGCCCGGTTTCACTATGAATATGTCTCCTGTCCGCACTTCTTCCACGGGAATGAGGGATTCCTTCCCCTCCCTTTCCACCAGGGCCGTTTTCGGGGCAATCTTCATGAGCCCCTTCAGCGCATCGGTGGTGCGTCCTTTGGAAATGGACTCCAGCAGTTTCCCTACCGTAATGAGGGCAGGAATCATGGCAGCCGATTCGAAATAAAGCTGGTCATGATAGAGGGGCATGATGTCCATACTAGACGAGCCCTGGGTTATGAGCCAGGTCATTTTATAAAATACATAAAGGGACCAGCCGAAGGATACGGAAGAGCCCAGAGCCACCAGGGTATCCATATTGGGACTCCTGTGGAAAAGGGACTTAAAGCCGGAATCGAAGAAAGCATGGTTCACTGCCATAACAATAAAGGCCAGAATCATTTCCGTCAGGGCAAGGCCCAGATGGTTATGATTCAAAAAGAAAGGCACCGGCAGATCCAGCATATTGTGTCCCATGGTGAAGTACATGAGGACCATGAGGAAAAGGATGGAAATGAGAAGCCGTCTTTTGAGCTTCGGCGTTTCATGGTCCTCCAGGGCTTCCTTTTCCGCTTCCAGCCGGGACATACCGGCAGAGGAAGCACCCATGGGTTTGGCACCATAGCCTGCCTTTTCCACCGCCTCCACCACATCGCTGGCTGAAGCCTTCCCTTCTACGGACATGGAATTGGTCAAAAGAGACACTGTCACTTTGTCTACTCCCGGCACCCGGCCCACCGCTTTTTCCACGTGAGCCTGGCAGGCAGCACAGGTCATGCCGGTTACCATGTACTGGCATTTATTTTCACTCATAAAATCACCATCTTTCTGTTAAGGATAAAGACAAAGGGAAATCCTATTTCATCACTTTCTGAAGCATGCTACAGAGTTCATCCACTTTGTCTTCCTTTCCTTCCCGGATGTCTTCTGTGACGCATCCGCGGATATGGGCAGCCAGGAGGAGCTTGTTGAAACTGTTCAGCGCATTGGTCACCGCAGACACCTGCATCACAATATCCGGACAGTAGGCGTCACTTTCCACCATTTTTTCAATGCCCCGAATCTGGCCCTCCACCGTTTTCAGGCGGGTCATCAGTACTTTTCTTTCCTTTTCCGTTCGCATGGTGTGTCGGCATTCGCAGTGTTCCATTTCGTTCTCCTTGCTGAATTTATATTTTTTAGAAATCAAAATTTCTGTATCCCTAACGTCCACCATACTACACCCCCCTGGGGTCCCCTGTCAAGGGGGGTTGGGGAATGGGGAGTCGGGAGTCGGGATTCGGGATTGGGATCGGGATCGGGACTGGGGAATGGGGGCTGGGGATTGCGGAATGGGGAACGGGGACTGAGGAACGGGGACTGGAACTGGGATTGGGGAACGGGGGAAGGCCAACGGCTAGCGGACAGCCGACAGCCGATAGCCGACAGCTGATAGCCGATAGCCGACAGCTGATAGCCGATAGCCGACAGGGGGCAGCGGGCATCGGGCAATCTGGTCATATATTTCTTTTAGAAATTGGTCGTTTACGTAGTACCAAGGCCATTGTAAAATAGAATTATTCCATACAGCAGGAGGTACTTATGTCTACAAAACGCGTACTCGCTATTCATGATTTATGCGCCTTCGGGCGTTGTTCACTCACCGCAGCGCTGCCGGTGATTTCCGCCATGGGGTTTCAGGTGAATCCCTTCCCCACTGCTATTTTCAGCAATAATCTGACCTACGGTGATTTCACTTTTTCTGATTTCACTCCTCATATGAAGGAATTTATGGATCAATGGCAGAAGCTTGGCTACTCTTATGATGCCATTTACAGCGGTTTTCTGGCAGACGCAGGCCAGATCGGCATAGTGCTCGACGCCATTTCCCGTTTTGCCCAAAAGGATACCCTGGTGGTGGTGGACCCGGCCATGGCAGATGACGGAAAGCTCTACCCCGTTTTTACTCCAGACATTGTGAAGGAAATGAAGAAACTCATCAGCGCCGCCACCGTGGTGACGCCGAACTATACGGAAGCCTGCCTTCTCACAGACCGTCCCTATGATGACAAGCCGGTTACCACGGATGCCCTTCTTTCCATTGCCCATGACCTTACTGCCCGGGGTCCCAAACAGGTGGTAATTACCAGCGTGCCATCGGATAAAGGCACCATCCGCATTGCCTGCTTCGATGCCAATGAAGGCACCTACTCCGATTACAAGGTAAAACGCATCCCCTTTGCCACCTGCGGCACCGGCGATCTTTTCACCAGCGTAGTTACCGGTTCCCTTCTTCAGGGAAAGAGTCTTTCCGACGCAGTAAAGAAAGCGGCTTCCTTCCTCTCCTATGCCATCGAATACACTTATAAAGACGGCAGCGATTACCGGGAAGGAGTGCAGGTGGAGCCCTGCCTTGCAAAGCTTTTGGAAAACTGATTTCTTCGCCTTTGGACACACCTGCGGTGTGAGGGTTCAGAGGGAAAGGTTCTTAAGATGGATGGGCCTTCGGCCCAAGGGTTCTTAAGTTTGACGGCCTTTCAGGCCGAGGGTTGTGGTATCGCCCTTGCGGGCGATGAGTATTATAATGCCGCCTTTCGGCGGTCACGTCCACATCGAGTATCATAATCATTCTTACCCTCGTACATCCCTTCGCCACTTCGTGGCCCTCTTCCCCTAAAGGGGACGCAAGAACGTTACGGGATTTACTTTTCTGTGTCATAGGGCTTGATTGGCATTCTGGTGATTAGCCGCTGCGCGGCTGCGCCTTTGGACACACCTTCAGTGTGAAGGTTCAGAGGGTTCAGAGGGTGGTGGTGGTGGCTTCGCCGCAGTTTTATAGTGCCGCCTCATGCGGCCCCCTTCCACCGCTTCGCGGTCCCCTTCTGCCCCGTTGGAAGGCATCCCACTTGTACCCATAGTTGGAAGACGCAAGGGTGGGCAAGGTTCCCTGTCCCACGAAAAAAAGCATTAAAAAAACAGCCCGAGGGCTGTTTTTTTAATGCTTTTTATTGGATGGAAGCTCTTACTTTTTCCAAAGCATCCCGGTCCGTCATGTTCCAGGTCAGGGGCGTCAGGGTAGGATAGCCGCGGTGAATCCAGAAAACGTCGGTATCCGGTGCTGCATCGGGAAGCATTTTCCCGGAAAGCCAGAATCCCAGATGACCGGAGGGATCCTTCATTTCGCGGATGGCATTTTCATAGCGCTGCACGCCAAGTTTCACCACCTTCAGATTGTCCAGGGACAGTTCCTTCCCCTCTTTAGGGATATTGAGGCTTAAGGTACCCTTGTATTTTTCCTGGACGAAATATTTCTTTATGATGTCAAAGGCAAAGGTAGAAGCTTTATCCAGAAAATCCTTGTCCTTTATGGTTTCTGCTGAAAGGGCGATGGAGGGAATGCCGAAGACCGCCCCTTCCAAGGCACCGGCTACGGTACCGCTGTAAAGGCAGTCGGTGCCGCTGTTGTAGCCGTTGTTGATGCCGGATACCACCAGATCCGGCATGTCATTCCGGAGCCAGTGTTCCAGGGCCAGCTTGCAGCAGTCTGCCGTGGTGCCGTTGCAGGAAAGGACGGAAATATTTTCTCCATAGCTTTCCTTGTGCCACATACGCAGATAGGTCTGGAGGGACAGGGAGGAGGAACAGGAGCTTCTTCCCCGATTGGGAGCAATGACGGTGACCCGGCCCAGGCGGGAGAGTTTCTTCGCCATTTCAATCAGTCCGGGAGACTCGAAGCCGTCATCATTGGTCATAAAAATATGCATGGTTCACCTGATTTCTAACACATTGATTCTGATTCTTTTATTGTACCATATAAATAGAAAAGATTCTATGTAGATTCTGTAAAGTCCAGGGTCTGTTACTTTCTGGCAGCGCTGATTCTTCCTTCCTCTTTTTTCAGGAAATGAAGGAACGAGTGATTTTCGAAGAAAAGGAAAATCATGGGCATTACAAGGAGAGTGAAAATGGTAGAGGTTAGAAGACCGCCGATGATCACCCAGGCCATGGAGCTTCTTGTTTCAGAGCCTGCCGTCACTGCCAGGGCCGTAGGCAGCATGCCTACGATCATGGTAAAGGTGGTCATAAGGATAGGTTTAAGTCTGGTCCTGCCAGCTTCCAGCACCGCGTCCTTCGGATTCATGCCCCTGGTATGCATGAGGGTCAAAGTGTAGTCCAGAAGGAGGGTGCCGTTCTTGGCCACCACGCCATCCATGACGATAATGCCGATCATGGAGTAAATATTCAGAGAATCATTCATGAGGAAGAGGAAGAAGAGAGAGCCGATCAGTCCGAAGGGCAGGGAAAACATGCGGATGAAGGAAGTTTTGGCCGATTCGTAGAGCACAGACAGGACCATGTACACCAGCACCATGCCCATGAGGAGGGCCGCCAGGAGTTCTGTGAAACTTTCGTTCATGCTGTCCGCCTGTCCGGAGAATCGGAAGCTCACGGTCTCCGGCAGTCCGGCGTCTTTAAGGTCTTGGGTCACTTCTTCAATGACCTGGCTCAGCGGGCGGCTGCCGGGATTTCCGCCGATGATGATGGACCGCTGCTTATCGGTGCGGTTAATGGTAATAGGCCCTTCTTCGTCTTTGATCTGCGCCACATCGGATATATGGACCAGGCCTTTGGATGTTTCAATGGGAATCACTGCGAGATCCGATTTCTTATAGGATTCACCGCCCCTGAAATATACATTGATATCTGTATCATTGCCGCTGTTTTTCACGTCGTTTGGAAGGACACCGCCGCCGCTGCCGCTGATGGCAGATGACAGGGTGTCATAAAGGCTTCCCACGGTGACGCCGTAGTATTTCAGCTTTTCCCTGTCCGGAACGATGGAGAGCTCCGGCAGTCCTTCCTGGTAGGTGGAGCTCACATCGGTAATGCCATAGTCCCCCTGCTTCAGCATGTCCTGGACCTTTTCAGAAGCAAGAATCAAATCCTCCATGTTGTTGCCCCGGAGTTCCAGGCGGAAAGCGCCGCCGCCCTGACCCAGCCCGCCGCCGGAGGTACCGGATACAGAGGCCTGGTCTTCCTTGATTCTCACATCACCGTCATGGATGTTCTGGGAAATCCAGTTTCTCATTTCATCGGTAATATCCCAGATAGAGCGGCTCCGGTCCTGCCTGTCCATGAGAGACACCCGGATACGGCCGGAATTGACGCCGCTACCGCCGCCCACCATGGCCATGTAGTACTTGGCTTCCGGCACCTGGGACAAATAGTCCTCCAGCTGGGTGGTCACCGCATCGGTGCGCTCAATACTGGCATCGGTGGGAAGCTTGATCTGCACATTGAAACCGCTTTCATCGGTGCGGGGCATGTACTCCCTGCCGATGATGCCCAAAGGCACCATGGCCGTAAAGAGGGCAAGCGCCAGGGCTGTGCCTGCAAAGAGCTTCTTTTTATGATGAAAGCTCCAGTGGAGCGCCTCTTCGTAGAAATCCTGCATCCCTTCTTCTATCCGGTCCACGGCCCGCCAGAGCTTCCTGTCCGGTACGTGAAGGCCTTTTTGGAAGAATCGGGAGGCCAGCATGGGTGTGAGGGTAAAAGAAATGAAAAGGGAAAAGAGGGATGCAAAAACGATGGTCAGTCCGAACTGGCGAAAGAACTGGCCGGTCATGCTGGTCATGAAGGCGATGGGCAGGTACACCACCACATCGCAGATCGTAATGGCAATCGCCGCCATACCGATTTCCATACGGCCCTTCACCGCCGCCTCTTTGGGACTTTCCCCTCTGGCCAGATGGCGATGGATATTTTCCAGCACCACAATGGAATCGTCTACCAGGATGCCGATACAGAGGGTCATGCCCATGAGGGACATCATGTTGAAGGTAAAGCCCGCCAGGTACATGGCAAAGAAGGAGGCAATCAGGGAGGTAGGAATGGCAATCATGACGGCCGCTGCGGAACGCCAGCCCCGAAGGAAGAGAAAGAGCACCAGGCCCGTGGTGAAAAGACCTTCCACCAGGGTGCCCAGGGTATTATGGAGAGCTGTCCGCACATAGGCAGCGGAATCGTTGACGACAATGAACTGATAGTCGGGATACTCTTTTCTCAGCTGGTCCAGCACCGTCATGACAGCGTCAGACGTGGAAACCAGGTTGGCATTGCTGTTCTTGTAAATGGATATACCCACGGCGTCCTGGCCGTTAATCCGGGCATAACGGGACACCTTTTTATCTTCCCGCACCACGTCTCCCAGGGCGGTAATGGGTATGGCGCCGCCGCCCTGGGCGGTGACATAGATTTTCTTGATATCCTCCACCGAATGATACTGCGCATTCAGCCGGATCTGTGTCTGCCGGCGGTCCGTGTAGGAGGAGCCGGCAGGAGCCAGCTTGTTTTCTCGTTTCAGAGCCGAAATGATGTCATTCATGGAAATCCCGTAGTAGGACAGCTTGTCCCTGTCTATCTTGACCGCAATTTCGGGGTCTCTGCCGCCGGAAAGTTCCACATCCGACACACCGTCGGCCTTGGTGAAATCGTTGGTCAGCGTATTGTCTGCCAGCGAATACATTTCATCCAGCGGATGGGGCGAAACCAGGGCCAGGTCCAGGATAGGCGCTGCGTCCATATCCCTCTTTTCCACCACCGGGTCATCGGCATCATCAGGAAGGCTTTTCCTGATGGCATTCACCTTTTGGGAAGCGTCCACCGCCGCTGCATCCACATCGGCATCAAAATTAAGCTCCAATGTGACCTGGGACTTTCCGGTCCTGGACTTGGAAGTAATATGCTTCACATCGGACACCGAAGACAGAGCATCCTCCACGGGCTTGGTCACCTGCTGCTCCACCGATTCCGCATCGGCGCCGTCATAGGTAACGCTGACTACCACATAGGGCGTATTGATTTTCGGATACAGTTCCACACCGATGCGGTAGTAGCTGTAAAGCCCCAGGGTCACGAAGAAGAGGACAATCATGATGATGCCCACAGGATGGGTGACGGCGTAGCGGGTCATATTCAACCGATTCATACCGTTTCCTCCACATCCACTGTCATACCGTCCTTCAGCTTGGAAATATTGGTAACTGCCGCCTGGTCTCCTTCAGAAATTCCTGTAAGGATTTCAATGGAGTCATCATTATAAAGGCCGGTGGTAACTTCCACCTTTTTCACCTTATGGCTGCTGTCAATCAGGAAGGCCCACTTCTTTCCATTATTTTCAAGCACCCCTTCCTTGGGCAGGTACAGGGCATTCTTCCTTTCCAGGGCCATCACAACGCTTCGGCCAAACATGCCGCCCCGAAGATTTTTTCCATCCCCGTCAAGAAGGATGCGGACCTTGTAGGAATGGGTAGAGGCATCCAGATCCGGGCTGATATAAATGATTCTTCCCTTTACCTTCTCTCCCAGGGAATCGATGGAAACATCCATGTTCATACCTTCCCGAAGAACCCCGATATCCTGTTCCGCTACAGCGCAGTCAAGGTACAGGGCGCTGTTATCCACAATGGTTAAAAGCTTCTGGCCTGCCGCTGCCCACTCGCCTGCTTCCGCATCCCGATAGCCGATAGTACCGGACACAGGGGCATACATGGTCATATCCCCCTTCTGACTTTCCAGGGAATCTACAGTATAAGCCGCCTTTTCTGCTGCCGCTTCTTTGCTTGCAATCACTGCCGGCACGCCCTCCACATCCTGACCGGTCAGGTTCTGAAGGGCCGCTCTGGCTTCCATCATGGCCTGGTACTTGTCATCCCGCTCCTGCCTGGAAACGGCGCCTTCCTGAAACAGGGTGTCATAGCGGTTAAAAGTGGAAAGGGCATGGTCATAATCACTCTGGGCTTTCAGGGTGCCTGCATCATAGGAAGCCCTGCTTTCCACCGCATCTGCCGCAGCCTCCTGGCTGCCGGCCCGATTCTGGGCAATGGAAAAGCTGATGTCCTTCGTGTCCTGGGAAACAAGGATATCCCCTTTTGTCACTTTGTCCCCCAGATCCACATACACCTTTTCCAGCCGGCCTGCATACTTGGGAGAAATATCCACCGATTCCCGGGGCACTGTATCTCCCGACAGTACCACCCTTTTCATCATGTCCTTTTTCTCCATCTTCTCCACCTTCACCAGCGGATAGGCCGATGTTTTCCCCACGCTTACCCGGCTGCGGTGAGTGTAGGCGTAAATGCCGCAAAGCAGGAAAACAAGGATAACAGTCCATATGATGATTTTTGCTTTTTTAGAATGAAGCCATGAAAGCTGCATAAAATCCTCCCCATGATGATTCATGACCTCCATGAATCGTCTGCTTCCTTCATTATACAGGGCCCATGATATGATTCATAGATTGTTGCAAAGAATTTATCATTCCTTATCATTTCTCTGCCCGCAGCCTCGGGTGCAGCAGAAAATAAAAAACGGTGAAGAAATGAGGAACATTTCTTCACCGCTGTTTTACTGATCGATTTCTTTCTTTCTGGTGAGCTTGGCCTGCTCAAAATGCATGCTTCTTGTATGGATGGTATGGACCCAGCCCTTCTTATGGCGGTCTTTCCAGCCCAGGATGGTGACAGGAATCCAGGAATACATGAATACAGGATAAATGAGCCAGTAAAGATAAATCTTCAGAGGCACTTCGATCTGCAGCAGCACGATGAGGGGCACCACGGACTGGATGAAGCCAAGCACCGCCCAGAACTGGCGGGGCACCAGCACATCGTTGTACAGAATCACCGTAAAGCAGGGATAGAACATATTGATATATGTCATGATGAGGTAGAAGGTGGAGAGCAGAAGGAAATAGTTCTGCAAAAGCTGCATGATGCCATCCAGGATGACAATGCTGTGCCTTTTGATGCCTTCTCTGAAAAGGATGGGAATGTACCGTTCAGAGCAGTCGAACTGGCCCTGGGCCCACCGCTTTCTCTGGCGGCAGGAAGCCATGAAGCCCAGCGGTTTCTCATCATAAATAATGGCATCATGAACCCAGCAGGTGCGGATGCCATGGGACAGGCATTTCATGGAAAATTCCATATCCTCAGTGAGGCAGTCGCAGCCCCAGCCGTATTTCTTCACAATATCCGCCGCAATGCACATGCCTGTGCCGCCGAGGCAGGAGGACAGGCCCAGATTATACTTGCCCAGATGCCACAGATGGTTGATGGTCCAGAAGGCAATGGCAAAGGTGCCGGACACCCAGGTATCCGTGGGGTTCTTGGCGGACAAATAGCCCTGCAGCACCTTCTGGCCCTTCAGAAGGCGGTTGTTCATAACCGCCAGGAAATCCAGATGGACCAGATTATCAGAGTCGAAGACGCAGAAAGCATCATAGCCTTTGTTCAGGGCGAAAATCTTTGGAAATACCCAATCCATGGCATACCCCTTGCCCACCAGCTCCCTGTTGGTCCTTTCAAAGACATGGGCCCCGTGGGCGCGGGCAATATCGGCGGTATGGTCGGTGCAGTTATCTGCAATCACATACACATCGTAGAGCTCTTTGGGGTATTTCAGCATTTTCAGGTTTTCCAGAAGGTCTGCCAGCACCATTTCTTCATTATGGGCCGGTATCACCACGGCAAATTTGCTCTTTGGAGGTGCCAGATTTTTTTCTTTTCGATGCCACATGCCGCATACAGCAATGACCGTATAGTAAATGGTAAAAAACGCCACGATCAGCTGTACGGGGATCATGATTATATCGAGTATGTAAGTCATTATTCTTTCCCTTCGCCGTTTTCTCCGGCAGTTTTCCTGGTTCTCTTTGCTTTCCGTTTTGCCTTTCTGCGGTTCAGGAAGGTATTCATCATGCCAAACATGATATAGCCGGCGCAGAGAGCTGCTGCCCATACAGGCCAATAGAAAATGGTGCAGATAATGAAGAAGGCAAAGCAGATCAGAAGAGCCGGCAGATGAAGCTGATCGGCGCTGGCCCCTTTGTTGTCGGGATAGTGGATTTCACTGACCATGAGGAAGGCCAGAAGAAGTACGCACAGCACGGCCAGCCAGTTCCAGATCTTAATGCCCGAAAGTACATAAGCTGCCACAATGACACCGGTCGTCGGGCAGGGCAGACCTTCAAAATAGCCGTGCACACTGGTGACCTTCACATTGAACCGGGCCAGACGGAAGGCGCAGAAGGTCCCCAGAAGGGCACAGGGAATGAATCCCACCGGTCCCAGTTCATGCAGCTGGTAGGCATACATGAGCGCGCCGGCAGCGATGCCGAAGGAAATGTCATCGGACAGGGAATCCAGTTCCACACCCATGGGGCCTGCCGTATGGAGGGCCCGGGCCACTCTTCCGTCAAGAGCATCCGCCACCATGGCGATAAGAATGAATACAGCTGCCGTTTTGAAATTGCCCTCAATGGACATCATAATCGACAGACCGCCAAATAACGCATTTGTTGCTGTGACGGCATTTGCAATCCAAGATTTATTCACTTACTTCAGCCTCCCTACGACAGTCAGACCGCCTTTGACCTTATCGCCTTTTTTTACACAGATTTCGCAGTCACCGGGAATGTAGAGCTCCGTGCAGGAGCCGAACTTAATCATTCCGTACAGTTCTCCCTTGGTGAGCTTGTCTCCCAGATTCTTCCAGGAAACCACCCGTCTTGCCAGGATGCCGGCAATGAGGATGACCAGGATGGACCGCTTCTTTCCTGTAATACCGATGGCACCCCGTTCATTTTCAAAACCTACCCCTTCCTTATAAGCAGGAAGGAACCGGCCCTGGGTATAGGACTGGTACTTGATTTCACCTGCCATGGGGCTGCGGTTGCAGTGGACATCAAAAATGGAGAGGAAAATGGTAATCCTGTGACATTTTTCCCCAAGGAACGTATCTTCCTCCACATCATGGGACACATCCACCACCGTGCCGTCTGCCGGGGACACCAGGGTATCATCACCGGGGACGATTTTCCCGTTCCGCGGCGGGCACCGGAAAAAATAAGTAAAATACAGACAAAGTACGAACGGTATCACTGCTGCGTAATACCATTTCAGATAACAGAATAGAACTCCGAGAAGGAAAGTCACCGCCATGAAGGGATAGCCTTCCTGTAATATGATAGGTTTTTTCAGCATCACTGACTCCTGCGTTCTTTTTTCCATTTCCCCACAGCCCGCATAAACTTCGGCAGAGCCATCATGCGGCCGATGCGGCTGGGCTGCAGGTACAGGCGGTAAGCCCATTCCAGACGGTTTCTCTGCATCCAGAGAGGCGCCCTCTTCAGGTTGCCGCTCATGACGTCAAATACACCGCCGATTCCCATAGAAAGAACGCCCAATTCCTCCTTGTGGGCATAGAGCCACTTTTCCTGCTTTGGCACGCCAAGGCCGGCAAAAAGCAGCTTTGCCCCGCTTTTTTTAATATCTTCGATAATTTTCTTTTCTTCTTCTTCATTGAAATAGCCGTCATGGCATCCTACCAGGGAAAAACTTCCGTGGTCTTCCATGAATTTTCTGGCTGCTTTGGCAGCTACTCCCGGATTTCCACCCAGGAAATAGACCGGCCAGTTCATGGCCGAGGCCTTTTTCAAAAGCTCCGTGGTCAGGTCCGCCCCGGTCACCCGTTCCGGGAAGGGGGTGCCCAGCTTTTCGCCGGCCCAGAGAACGCCGGCGCCGTCAGGAACCACAAGATCTGCGCCGTTCAGTATGCGGGCCAGCTCATGGTCCTGCTGCGCAATCATAATCATTTCTGCATTGGCCGTGGCAATCATGGAAGGCTTCCCTTCCATGATTCTCTTTTCCGCAAAGGCCAGTGCTTCTTTCATGGTCACCGCATGGATGCGGATATCCATGACTACATGGGATGTCAACGTTATATCCTTCATTTCGTACTGTAATTCGGTGCTTCCTTCGTAATGCTTACATCATGAGGATGGCTTTCACGGAGGCCGGCGCCGGTGATTTCAATAAACTGGGTTTCCTCATTCATGGTTTTGATATCCGGCGTGCCGCAGTAGCCCATGGACGCACGGAGACCGCCGATGAGCTGGAAAAGCACATCGGACACATGGCCCTTGTAGGGGATCTGTCCTTCAATGCCTTCCGGCACCAGTTTCTTCGCATTCTGCTGGAAATAGCGGTCCTTGCTTCCGGCCTGCATGGCTCCCAGAGAGCCCATGCCGCGGTAAGCCTTGTATTTCTTACCCTGATAAATGATGGTTTCTCCCGGGCTTTCGTCGGTGCCGGCCAGGAGGTTCCCCAGCATGACAGAGGAAGCGCCGGCGCCAAGGGCTTTGGCAATATCGCCGGAATACTGGATGCCGCCGTCGGCAATGATGGGCACCCCTGTGCCTTCAGCCGCCCTTGCGCAGTCATAAACAGCGGTAATCTGGGGCACACCGATACCGGCAACCACGCGGGTAGTGCAGATGGAACCAGGGCCGATGCCTACCTTCACCGCATCTACACCGGCTTCAATCAATGCTTTGGTGGCTTCATAGGTAGCCACATTGCCTGCAATCAGTTCCAGATGGGGGAAATCTCTGCGGAGGCGGCGGATAGTTTCAAGCACCCCTTCGCTGTGGCCATGGGCCGTATCAATTACAAGCACATCTGCTTTGGCAGCAAGGAGGGCTTCCACCCGGTCTTCCACATCCGGTGTCACACCGATGGCTGCTGCTGCCAGAAGGCGTCCGTCCTCATCCTTTACAGCATTGGGATATTTCTTCATCTTTTCAATATCCCTGATGGTGATGAGTCCCTTCAGGTATCCCTCTTTATCCACCAGCGGCAGTTTTTCGATGCGGTGGGCCTTCAGGATTTCCTTGGCTTCATCAATGGTGGTATTTTCCGGAGCTGTCACCAGACCGTCATGAGTCATGATGTCACTGATTGGGCGGGACAGGTCCGTCTCAAAACGCATATCCCTGTTAGTAATGATGCCTACCAGCTTTCCATCTTCCGTAATGGGAACGCCGGAAATATGATATTTATTCATCAGTTCGTCCGCATCAGCCAGGGTATTGTCCGGAGCCAGGTAAATAGGATCCACAATGACGCCGTGTTCGGAACGCTTGACCAGCTTCACTTCCCGGGCCTGCTCGTCGATGCTCATATTCTTATGGATAACGCCGATACCGCCTTCACGAGCCATGGCAATGGCCATTTCCGCTTCCGTTACCGTATCCATACCGGCACTCATAATGGGGATGTTCAGCCGGATATGTCTTGTGAGCTTCGTGCTTACGTCCACATCCCGGGGAAGTACCGTGGAATGGGCCGGAATCAGAAGTACATCATCAAAAGTAAGCCCTCTCTTGCCAAACTTGTCTGCTCTCATCATAGCCTCCGTTTCTTGAAATCAGATTTCCTCTTTCACTTCAGGTATATGATTTTGAATCCATTAATTTAATCATTATAACATAAATAAAAGGGACAGGAAAACAGGAATTGCAAAGGGGAAGGGTTTGCCACCCCTTTACTTTCCATCCTCTTCATACAGTTTCTTGAAGAAGGCCCCGCCGAAGCGATGGGAAAGCTCATCCCTGAAATCAGCGCCGCCATCCACCGCCCGCTTTGCCTCTTTCCTCGCCTTTTCCAGAAGAGGCAGGTCCTTCACAATATCCGCCGCCTTCAGGTCCGGCATGCCATGCTGGTGGTAACCGAAAAATTCGCCGGAGCCCCGCAGGAGGAGATCCTTTTCGGAAAGGAGGAAGCCGTCCTGGATTTCACACATCAGTTTCATGCGGAGCCGAGTGATTTCATTCTGGTTGTCAGAATAGAGGATGCAGTAGGACTGGGCACTGCCCCTTCCTACCCGGCCCCGAAGCTGATGGAGCTGGGAAAGGCCGAACCGGTCCGCCCCATAGACGAACATGATGGTGGCATTGGGCACATTCACCCCCACTTCGATGACCGACGTGGCCACCAGAAGATTGATTTTCCCGTCATGGAAATCAGTCATGACCCGGTCCTTTTCCGCATTCTTCATGCGGCCGTGCACCAGGCCCACCTGAAACATGGGAAACACCTTTTCCTTCAGCTGTTCATACACCGCCACCGCAGAGGCCAGATCCTGCTTCTCGCTCTTTTCCACCAGCGGGCACACCACATACACCTGATGGCCGGCGGTCATTTCCCTTCCCATGAAATTGAATACCCGCTGAAGCAGGGCGCTGCCGATGGCATAGGTCTTCACCGGATGCCGTCCCGGCGGCATGCCCCGGATAGAGGAGAGGTCCAGGTCCCCGTAAATGGAAAGAGCCATGGTCCGGGGAATGGGCGTAGCCGTCATCACCAGGATATGGGGATAGCCGCCCTTCGTTTCCAGGGCCTTTCTCTGCTTTACGCCGAACCGGTGCTGTTCGTCCGTAATGACCAGCCCCAGATGGGCAAACACCACATCCTCCTCAATGAGGGCATGGGTGCCGATGAGCACATCAATGGACCCATCCTTCAGCCCCTTCAGGATTTCATTTCTTTCTTTCGTCTTCGTCTGGCCTGACAAATAAGCCACATGGATGGGAAGTCCCTTATAAAACTCCTGGAAGGTCCTGTAATGCTGTCCTGCCAGCACTTCCGTAGGCGCCATCAGCGCTCCCTGGTATCCGTTCTCCACGATTTTCGCCAGTGCCAGCGCCGCCACGGCGGTTTTGCCGCTGCCCACGTCCCCCTGGATGAGGCGCTGCATGGGGATGAGTCCCTCCATGTCGTCCTCAATATCCGAAAAGGCCTGCTGCTGCCCGGCAGTCAGATGGAAGGGGAAATTGGCAAGCACCGACCGCACCAGCTTTCCCGACGGCGCGCACTTGATGCTCATCACATGGCTCTCCCGCTTCTTCCGAAGAAGCAGGATGCCTGCCTGCATGAAGAAAAGCTCCTCAAAGGCCGTACGGCGCCGGGCCTCCTTCTGCTCCTCCCAGTTCTTCGGATTGTGCATGGCCCGGGCTGCCTCCAGCCGGCCCATGAGATGCTCCCTTTTCAAAGTGTCCGGCGGCAGGTTTTCATCCATATCCTCCACCTGATCCAGGGCAATGGAAATCATATCCCGCATCTTCCCGATGCGTATGCCTTCGGTTAAAGGATATACCGGTACCAGCTTCTGGAAGGATGAAAGCTCCTCCGGCGTTACGATTTCGATGTCTGCATTGGAAATCTGGAGCTTTCCGTAGTTGTACTCAATCCGGCCGTAGGCCAGCACATAGGTATCTTTCCGGAAGGTTTCCCCTTTCCAGGGCTGGTTGAAATACACCAGGGTCACGGCGCCGGTGCCGTCTACCAGAAGCACATTCAGTATGCTCATGCCCCGCCTTGGTGTAAGCATCCGCATATCCGCCACCCTGCCGTAAATGACAGCCTCATCATCGGGCGAAAGCTCCTCCATTTTTGTGATTTTTGTCCAGTCCTGGTAGCGCCGGGGATAGAAGGAAATCAGATCCTCCACCGTGGCTATGCCCAGCCGCGCCAGCTTTTCCTTCATACTGGGCCCTACGCCCTTAATATATTGTACCGAATCTGATAAATGCATGAGGAAAACCTTTCCGAAAACAGAGCCCGGAAAAAGAGTGCCCGGGACAAAACAGCAATATCTCTATTTATTATATTCCTGAAAATTGATTACGTAAAAGACTTGCTTAAAAAAAGCAATTGTGATATATTATGAATGTTGCAATTACGGAAGTGCAAGGAGGTGTAGCACATGGCTAACTATTGTGAAGTTTGCGGCAAGAAAACCGCTACGGGATTCAACGTATCCCATTCCCATCTGAAAACAAAGAGAACCTGGAAACCGAATATCCAGAGAGTTCGCGTACTGGTAGACGGACAGGTCAAGAGAATGAATGTCTGCACTCGTTGCCTTCGTTCTCATAAAGTAAACAGAGACATCTGATTTCTTTGCATTTTCAGCCGGCCAAAGCCGGCTTTTTTGCATGGTCTCTTTTCCGGTTCCGGAAAGGTCATATATGGTATATAAATAAAAGGAGCGGTGAAATCATTGAACCTGTGATTTCACCGCTCCTTTCTCTTACCTTCCTTTAACCCAGGGGTGATTGGACCGCCGGTGGCCTATCCGCCTTCTGCCCCAGGGAGATACCACGTTTCTCGTGACAGGTCCCACCTTTTCCTTATGCAGGTCAGACAGGTCCCCTTCCACTTCCCGGTTATTCGCTTTTAGTTTTTTCGTCAGGGGAAGAAGCAGTTTCTTCAGCTTTTCCAGCACCTTCAACGCTTTTTCCATCCCTTTCTGCTGCTTCAGCCTGTTTCTGGCGGGCCCTTTCCTCAATCTTTGCCCGATACTCCTCAGCGGTACTCATCATATCTGCCTTTGCCTGAGTGGCCGCTTCCACGGCAGCATCCCGATACCGGCCTGCCGATTCCATGACCTTGTCAGAAATCTCCTGGGCTTTGGCCTGGGCCGTTTCCGCCTGCTCCTGGGCCTGGATTTTCAGCTTGTTTGCCTGGATTCTGGCCTCCTGCATCTGTACCCGGGCCTGGGCCTTCAGCTTGTCCGACTTCAGCTTCATCTGCTGGGACTGGATTTCAGACTGCCGCTTCATTTTCTCTGCCTTCTTCTGGAGCTCATCCATCTGCACCTGGGCCTGGGCCTTCATTTCATCAGCCCGGCGGGCTGCGTCTTTTCTGAACTCCCTGGACTTGATGCGGGCAATGGCCTGCAGATCCCGCGCCGTTTTTTCCGCCGTTTCCTGGGCCACTTCCGATGCACCAAGGGCGGTGTACTTGGCCTTTTCGATCTGCTCGTCAGTGACGCCGGCTTTCTTCAGCGCATCTACCAGCTTATTTCCCAGCATGCCGGCAGACTCGGTGAGCTGGCGGGCCAGCTTGTCTACTGCTTCATGAGCCTTTTCCGGATATACGTCATTCCAGTTCTTCTTCAGTTCAGCGGTAAAATCCTTCTTTTCATCGCCCAGAGGCTCATCCTTCTTCGGATTCTCCTCCAGTTCCTTTACGTCCTTTTCCCCTTCCGCCTTTTCTTCTTCAAAAACGGCACGATAGGGTTTCGTATCATCGGGCATGCCGTCCTTGATCCAGCGCTGGGCTGCCTTGCCGATACCGTAGGTCACAGAAACACCGATGGGAATCTGCATGAAGGAAATAGGAATCAGCGTGGCCAGCGTGGATCCCACCACCGTAGCCCCCAGGGAGCCGATAAAGGACAATACCGCCTTCTGGTTCAGCTCCACACCATAGACCGTACCGATTTTAGAAATCATGTACACCTCATTGGCCACCAGGGCAGCGGTGCCCAGAAGGGGAGCCGCCACAATGACTCCGGCCCGACCGGCCGCCCAGCGAATGAGCCCTTCCGCTTCCTTATCCCGGTCATCAATGATATTGATTTCCATATCAGGCTCCGGAGAATCCACATGGACTTCTTCCGTTTCCTCCGCAGCAGCTGCTACTACCTGCGCTTCTTTCTTCTCCGCCGGCAGGCCTGCCGGTTCCTTCTCAGCAGGAAGTCCGGCTTCCGCTTTCTCTGCCGGAAGGCCAGTTTCCTCCTTTTCCATGGGCGGCTTAGCCGCTTCCTTCACCTCAGGAGCTGCTTCAGGACGAACAACCGGTGTCTTTTCCATATCTCTTTCTTCGCTCATAGAAACCTCCCTGCCCGGACATCCGGGCCGTAAACCATGAATCTGCCAGTGTAAAGAATGGCTGATGTATGGTGATTTCAAACCATTACTTATCTCTATTATACCTAAAAACATAAAAAGCACCAATAGAAATTCTGATTTCGCAGGCACCTGCCAGGCAGTCCCTGCCCTTTGAAATGAAATATTCTTCCACCGGCTATACTCCTCTTTCTATGTCTCTCCCCTGATACCCTTTCCCCTTCTCCCTGACTATGCATATAGAAACAGCCAATGCTGAAAGCCTTCTTGAAAATCCTGCAGGCGCCCATCCATGGAGCAGGAGAGAGGAGGTGAAAAGAGCCCGGCTGCTTCCCTTCAGTGCACTGAAAACAGAAAAGTCCCTTCGGCCCCGAAATGAAAGCTCTGATGCAGGAAGCCTCTTCATTTCATTCATGAGAAGTGCCTTTTCAAAAGAGGCTTCACCCCTCCGGTGAGGCCTTTTTGGCATGATGTAAATAGATGGCGCCTCGGAGATAAAAGCAAGAAAAAAAGGAGGTCTTTCCCGGTGAGGAAAGCCCTCCTTTTCTTTTTACCAGTCTGTAAGGCCGCCATCTACCGGAATGGCTGCGCCGGTGATGAAGGAAGCCTTCGGTGAAAGAAGGAAGGCGATGAGTTCCCCCACTTCTTCCGGACGACCAATGCGCATCAGGGGATACCAGTCCCCCATTTCTTTGCGGCTGCCGCCGTAGTCGCGAAGCTGCCTGTCCAGAAGAGGGGTATCAATGTCTCCGGGACACACCACGTTGGCCCGAATGTTTTCCACTGCCATTTCCAGGGCCAGGGAGCGGATGAAGGAAACCAGGGCGCCCTTGGTGGCGCCGTAGAGGCTGCACTGCACATTGCCCTGAAGCGCAGCGTCAGAAGCCACCGCCACAATGCTGCCTGACGCCCCTCTCATGGCAGGGATGGCCTCCCTGGTCAGTTTCATGGCGCCGAAAACGTTGACAGCAAAGAAATGCTCGATTTCCTCATCAGTGGTATTTTCCAGCAGTTTTTCTTCATACATACCGGCGGAAAGGACAAGACCCGTGATTTCTCCAATGGCCGATGCCGCTTTCACCGCTTTCTGGCAGTCTTTTGTAACGGTCACGTCGCAGGGAATGTATAGGCTTCCCCTGACCTGCTCCTGGGCCTTCTGTCCCCGTTCTTCATTTCTTCCCAGAAGAACGGGCCGAAGGCCTTCACCTGCCAGAATTTTGGCAGTGGCAAGACCAATGCCGGAAGTGCCGCCGGAAATAAGAACTGTCTGTACCATGGAATTCTCCTTATTTGGCAAGAGAAGAAACGTAAACGAACTGGATGCCCTCTTTTTCCAGCTGGGGCACCATCTGGCGGAAGGCTTCCGCCGTCTTGGGTCGGCAGTGTCCGATAATCACGTAGGTGCCGTATTTCTGCGCCCGTTTGGCCGCTTCCCGGATCATGGCGGAAATGGCAGCCACGTCGGCTTCATTATCTACGAAAAGATCATTTCTTACATAAGGCACGCCGTAAGAGGCCGCTGCTCCGTCGGCAGCGGTGGTGGAATTGGTGCGGCTGTCGAAGAAGAAGAGATGGCGGTGGTGGAGCTCATTCATCACCACGTCCATGGTATGACGGTCGGTAGTGGCCTTGGAACCCTGATGATTATTGATGCCCACCGCTTCCGGCACCTGGGAAAGGGAGCTCTTCAGGAGGCCCCGGATTTCCTCATCGCTCATGGAAGTCAGGATGACCTTGGATTCCATACCGATACCGGAAACCGATTCCATAGGCTGGTGAAGAATCACAGGAAGGCCATGGGCATGCCAGGACAGGGCAGCATCCCTGGTGTGCACCTGGTTCGGCATGACAGCCAGTGTCAGGGGGATGCCCAGGGATTCATAGACATGCTGGGATGCCAGGTCCCGTCCTGCATCATCGATGACCACGGCCAGCTTTCCCTTTACTGCTGAAGGTGTATTGGGCTTTGGCGCAGAGGCTGGCGCAGCTTTCAGGGGAGCTGCATTCTGTTTGGCAGGAGCCTTCGTATGTCCTGCATCCTTCTTCACGGAAGGAGCAGCAGCTGCCGGGGCCGCAGGAGCAGAGGAGGAAGCAGAAACAGTGGACGAAGGGGTAGATGAAACAGCGGAGGAAGCCGCTTCCGTTGGCTTTCCCTGCAGGGAAGAAGGGGCCGCTGTATTTTCATGGCTTTCCTCTTTTCCTGTGATTTTAGACACTATGGAAGGCAGACTGAAGGAAGCCTTTTTCCCCTTTTCCATTGTCTGGCTGCCATCCTTTTTTTCATTGGAGGAAACGCTGCTTCCCGCCGGTTCTTCATCATCGGCCTTTACCTGCACCGTCACCACCTTATCCATGGCGGCTTTGATTTTTTCTTTCACGCTTTCCGGCGTACCCTGGTCTTCCTTCGGTACCAGCCCCTGCATTTCCTTATCGTTAAACAGGTGGCCTATGGTGGTAACATTTTGGGCCACCTCCGAATCAGGGGCATTGGTCATGCGGTCCGTCATATAGGCAGAACCCATAATAAGGGCTATAAAGAAGAGAAGCACCAGAAAAGGATGGCCTCCCTTCTTTGCCGCTCTCGTTCTCCGCACCCGCTTTTTTCCTGCCATGGTATTCTCCTCATGTATGAAATAGTAATCATCGAATTTATTTTCTATATTATAGCATACGGGAGAAAAAGGTTCAGAGCCTCAAAGGATTCACCGCTTCGCCCTGGGTTATGGCCTGCTGCAGCAGGCAGGCTATGCGGAAGGACTTTGAAACGTAAAAAATACCGACCAAGAACAGCCATAAAAAAAGGACTGCCCGGGCAGTCCTTTTTTTACATAGCCATCAGTAACCCTTTTTCTTATCCACTTCATTCAGCAGCTTCTCGCCGCGGCTGAAGGCGATGAAATTGGTTTCCAGAAGGAAGGTGAGCTTATTCCAGAAATCCGGTACCATGGAAGCAATGTGAGGGGTCATGATCACATTTTTCATGTCCCAGAAGGGATGATCTTCAGGAAGCGGTTCCTTGGAGAAAACGTCCATGCAGGCGCCGGCAATGTCCCCTTCCTCAAGAGCCTTTACCAGGGCCGGTTCATCCACCACGTAGGCCCGGGCAATGTTGATGAAAAGGGCCGATTTCTTCATGGCTTTGAATTTTTCCTCATCGAAGAATTTATCCGTTTCCGGTGTGGCAGGAAGAGCAGCGATGATGATGTCTGCCTTGGGCAGGACATCCATGATTTCTTCCTGGGTGTATACATGGTCTGCGAACATTTCATGGGACAGATGTTTCTTCACTGCCAGAATATGGGTTTCAAAAACCTTGGCCCGCTGGGCAATGGCCCTGCCAATGCTGCCGAAACCTACAATGAGGATGGTTTTGCCGAAAAGGGATTCCCCGTGGGGCCTGGACCAGGTATGGGCGCTCTGACTGCGGACAGCATCAGGGATGCGGCGGAACCAGGAAAGAAGGAGGGCCATGGTGTGCTCCGACACCGCCCGGTCATGGACACCGTGGGAATTGGTGAGAATAATGGGCCTTTCCATCATACTGGGAGTGAGGAGTTTTTCCACCCCGTCAGACAGGGAATGAACCCAGCGCACATGAGGCGCTGCCTGAAGAAGGGGCTCCACATCCTGGAATCCCCAGAGAGCAATGGCATCGGCGTCTGCCACATGGGGCAGGGCTTCCTTCGGTGATTTGTAGGCTTCCACCACAGAGCCGGGCACCGCCTTTTTCAATGCATCGATTTTTTCATCGGATAACTTGTTAATCACAACCAGTTTCATAGGAATCAACCTCTTTCATTGAAATCATGGCAATCCTGTTTTCTGTATTATATCATACTGTGGGGCCGGAAAATTCTTTTCACAGCCTCTCAAAGGCGGAGTGCCCTGGCCTCTTTACTTCCTGTTTCCCCTTGGGGAAAATTCCCGAGCAGCGGGAAAGGGTGTACGTTGACGGGGCTATGCCCTTGGACACGCCTTCGGTGTGAAGGCTCATAGGGTTCAAAAGACCCAGAGGGTGGTGGTGGCGGCTTCACCGCAATAGATAGCCTGCACATGAAGCAAGCATCTTAATGCCCGACAGTGGCGCCGCAGGCGACGGAGGATAGCAGGATTTTCGCTGAAAATCCGAGGCCCCGAAGGGGCCTGCCGTGACTTTTAACGGTTTTATCTCTAAATCCCCGGCGGCCAATTTATGACCTAATATGCCATCGGAGCTGCAGAATGATCCGAGATAAACCACTAATCACAAAAAATCTGGTTAGTAACCCGATTATGGCTATTTTTTAAGAGTATTTCAGCACTTCAAAACAATAGAAAAAAGGCCTGGAATGAATCGTATTTATCGATGAATTCCAGACCTTAAATTCTTGGAGCCGGCAACAGGATTTGAACCTGCGACCTACGCATTACGAATGCGCCGCTCTACCAGCTGAGCTATACCGGCATGAACATATATATATTACAGGACGTCCCTGTATTTGTCAAACTCTATTTTCTTCCCTCTCCCTGGTGGGCAAATAAAAAATCCGCCGAAAGCGGATAAAAAAATGGAGCGGGTGAAGGGAATCGAACCCTCGTAACCAGCTTGGAAGGCTGGCGCTCTACCATTGAGCTACACCCGCATAAATGGTCGGAGCAGCAGGATTTGAACCTGCGACCCCTTGGTCCCGAACCAAGTGCGCTACCAAACTGCGCTATGCCCCGACAACGTAATTGATTATACCAGCAGACCTGCAATCTGTCAATGGATTTTTGGGAAAAATCTTTATTATTTTTTCAGCCTGTGGCATAACAGCAAACCTGAGGGAGCCTTTTCCTTTGGCACAAGGAAAAGGCTCCCTCAGGTTTGTGCCTTTGAAGAGAGCCTCCCCAAGCCCAGGGGCAGGCTCTTTGCAAGCCTTATATTTCACGTACAAAAAGGGGCTTCCTGTAAATTATTTCTTCACAGCCCCTTTTGATTTCAATAATCTTCGTCCCAGGCGTTGATATATACCGGTTCCAGTTCCATCATTTTCTTCTGATCTTCGGTGAAGTGCTTTTTCAGAATCACTGCTTCATACACAAATTTCTGGAAATAATCTTCTGAGCACACAAAGTACCCGTTGTCCCCCACCTCCTTGCCCCAGGAGTTCTCGATTTTCCAGCGGTCCGGATTTCCTTTTTCATCCAGATGGACGCCGGTGAGAAGCACGGCATGGGTGGCGGAGCTGGCGCTGTATTCCAGCTGTTTCCCCTTATCCATGTCCATGGAGAAGCCGCCCAGAAGGTCTTCATACCGCACGCTCACCGGGTCCCACACCCCTTCTTTTCTAGCGCCTGCCGCACCGGCATCGCAGGCAAACCACACAGGCTCGCCGGCTTTCAGCTGCTTCACGCAGAGATCTTCCATATCCTTCCTCGTAAGATTCAGCCCCTTCATATCCCGGCCTGCCATGTTTTCCACCCCATGGAATGCGATGAGGCGGTCCAGAGGTTTGTCAAAGGTAGGTTCATTGATGACAGCCATGTAGTCATAGAGAGAAATCCCTACGTACTTGTGATAGAAATCGAGGGGCGAAAGTCCCCGGTCCTCATGGAAATGGTTATCCTTATCGCGATAGGAGAAATCGAAAGTCTGCACCGGCTCGCCGAAGGCAATGCATTCTGCCTTATACACCTCTTCCATCATTTCCGCTTTTCTGGCGTAGGGATCCCTGCCCGCCTTCACCAGCTCCCGAAGCTCCATGGCATCCTTCCGGAGGAGGCGGTTCAGAGTAGAAACGAAACGGTCCGTATGGCCGGACTGGTATGTTTCCGGCTGCACCTGTTTCGGCACCACGCCGTACTTCTCCACCAGGTCCGCCGCCTCGGTCCAGTATCCCCCGTCGCTCATGCCGCGGAGCACATACTGCATAAGCTGTCCCTTCACCGGCGCATCTGCATTTTCAATCACCATTTCAAGGAAATTGTTCGCTTTCTCCAGCTTGTCATAGAAGGAAAGGTAATTCTGGGACAGCTCAAACTGCTCCAGATGGCACTTTTCTGCCACCTTTTCCCTGAGAATGTTCAGCGCGGCAAAGAGCCAGCAGCGCCCCGACTGTTCCTGGGCCGTAATCCCCCGGGTCTTCACTTCCACCGTAAAGGCCCCTTTCAGGGCCGCTCCCTTCCCAGGATGATAGGCCAGATTCATCATATCCGTCTTCGCCAGAGTGCCATGAAGCACCTGGGCATTTTTATCTGCTTCATAGGCTTTACGAAATGTCTGAAGCAGGGTATCTGAAATATCTTTCATCATATTCCTCCTTTGGGCCGCTTTGCGGCCCGGGTTCAAATGGTTCATAGAGTTGTGGTATCGCCCTGACGGGCGATGAGTTTCATAATCAGCGTTACGTGCTATCCTTCCTGCCTCCCACTTGTCATCCTGAGCGCCAGCGAAGGATCTCGGTAGTTGAAGCATATGAGACAAATGCCGTTAAGGAAGCGCTGATTAAATCACTGTCTGCTTTTATTCTTGGATTTTTATGCAATGCAAGGAATGGGACGACGCGAATAGCGAGCTATTTAAGGAGTCCCATGACGAAGCAGTGCATAAAAATTCTTATAAAAGCAGACTCTATGAATTAATCAGTGCTTCCTTAAATACCAGTCGGCAGGAAGGAGCCGTTTGGCGGTCACGCCAGCATAGAGTGTCAATCCGACTTACAGCCTCCTACACCCCTGCGCCGCTCCGCGGTCCTCTTCTTCATGGAAAAGCATGTCACTGGATTCTCAGGTTGCTTCACTCCCCTACGAATCCAGTTCCCTTGCCACCCTAAAGGGGACGCAAGACGTTACGGGATTTGCGTTTGTGTTACCAGTTCTGCATGACGGAGTGCTATATTATCCTTCCCCAGTAAGAGAGTGTCACTTAAAGGGCGGCACGATCAGTTGAGAAGTCACTAGCTCACCAGCCCACCAGTTCACTGATTTACCTGATTTCCCACCCGTGGCAGGCGATTTCGATGACCGTTTCACAAGCCTTTACCAGCGAAGGTATGGGCAGGTATTCGAAACGGCTGTGGAAATTGGCGCCGCCGGTGAAAATATTGGGGCAGGGCAGCCCTTTGAAGGAAAGCTGGGCGCCGTCAGTACCGCCGCGGATAGGAAGTTCCACCGGCGTGACCCCCGCTTGTTTCATGGCCTTCCGCGCCAGCTCCACGATATCCATATGACCGTCCCGGATAATGTCCAGCATGTTAAAGTACACATCATGAGGCTTCACTTCCACCGTGCCTTCCCCATACTTCTCATTCAGAAAATCTGCCATGTACTGGAGGTACTGTTTCTTCTTTTCAAATTTCGCCCGGTCATGGTCCCTCACCAGCATGGACAGAGTACATTCTTCCACGGAGCCGCTGATTTTATACACATGGAAAAATCCTTCCCTGCCTTCCGTGCATTCCGGTTTCTCCCCTTCCGGCAGCAGGGACTGCCACTGGGAAGCAATGGAAATAGCATTCACCATTTTCCCCTTGGCGTCCCCGGTATGCACGCTCTTTCCATGAATGATGATTTCCGGATTGGCGGCGTTAAAATTTTCATATTCCAGGCCACCCAGCTCGCCGCCGTCAATGGTGTATGCAAAGTCCGCATGAAATTTCTTCACATCAAAACGAAGAGGACTCCGCCCCGTTTCCTCATCCGGTGTGAAGGCAATGCGGATTTTTCCGTGCTTCACTTCCCGATGATGGAGCAGGTACTCCATGGCGCTCACAATAGCCGTCACTCCCGCCTTGTCATCGGCGCCAAGAAGAGTGGTACCGTCAGTGACGATGATGTCCTGGCCCTTGTATTTCAAAATTTCCGGGAAATCCTTCGCAGCGAGGAAGATATTCTTTTCTTTATTCAGGCAGATGTCCTTCCCATCATAGTCATGAACCACCCGGCTTTTGATGGGACCGCCGGGGGCGTCAGGGCTGGTATCCATGTGGGAAATGAAACCCACCACACTGCCCTCTGCGCCGTTGGCCGGTAGGGTGGCCATGACATAGCCGTTTTCATCCAGACTCACCTCTTGAAGCCCCAGCTGCTCCAGTTCCTCCTTCAAATGGCGGGCCAGCACCATCTGCCCCGGCGTGCTGGGATAGACCTGGTCATTCTCCTCGTCGGACTGGGTGTTATAGGAAATATAATCTTCAAACCGTTTCAAAATCTTTTCTGTATCTAAATCCAAAGGTACCACCTCTTATTTTTGATTTGCATCCATCATATACCAAACGGGAGGGAACTGCAAAGGGGCCGCCTGCAGGCGTAACGTAACAATTTATGTCTTTATGCTCAAAAAGCAATTACTCATTCATAAAATTTACTTTTATGGAGATAATAGCTGGCGGTCCCTGCTCCTATTGCCGCTTCTTACAAGGAAAGAGGGGAACGGAGAAATCTCACGCCCTGCTGGTACAGAGAGCATTAGGGCAGGGGATCTCTCGACTCTGAGTATCAATAGCCCCTAAAGGCTTTGCCACCCATACCGGCATGCAGCTCCGCTCGAGATGACCATGGCGGCAGGCTGCATACAGTCCTTTCACGGAACTGATGACAAAACGCCACTCCGCCCCCGTCATTTCGACGAAAGCGCAGCGGAGTGGAGAAATCTCACTCCTTGATGGTACACAGAACATGGGGCAGGAGATCTCTCGGCTCTGCGTTTCCATAGCCCCTAAAGGCTTTGCCATCCATACCGGCACGCAGCTCCGCTCGAGATGACGATAGCGGCAGGCTGCATACAGTCCTTTCACGGAACTGATGACAAAACGCCGTCCCGCCCCTCGTCATTTCGACCACAGCGCAGCGGAGTGGAAAAACCTCACTCCTCGAATGACAGAAACGTCACCCCTCCTCGTCATTTCGACCGCAGCGCAGCGGAGTGGAGAAATCTCACTCTCCAATGGTGTGCAGCATAGTGGCTGGAGATCTCTCGGCTCTGCGTTTCCATAGCCCTAGGAGCTTTACCACCCATACCGGCATGTTCCCCCGCTCGAGATGACCATGGCGGCAGGCTGCATGTCATCATATGACAGTAAAAAAGACCGCGAAGAAATGATTGACCTTTCTTCGCAGTCTTTTTTGATTTCCTGTATCAGCCTACGATGTTCAGGGCGTATTCGCCATATTCTTTTTCGAGGGCTTCTGCTTTCTTATTGATTTCGATCTGCAGGTCGGAAGCGGTGTCGTAGTCATCGGCTTCGAGGGCGTCTTTCAGCTTGGTGCAGAGGGATTTGCCGGCTTTGGTATCTTTGATAAGTTCGTATTTCTTATCAAGGATATCAGCCCACCGTTCTTCGTCCAGGTCGTCTTCGCTGGGGAGTTTTCTGAAGCCTTTGACCAGGGCTTCAGTGGCCGGGATGATGCGGTCGATGAGTTCGTTCTTCCAGCGGTATACGATGGAGGCTACGAAGGAGTCTACGATGGTGGCATTGAGTGTGCCGCCGGCTTCAATGACTGCCACTTTGTCGGGGTTGGCTTTCATGGTCTTCACGTTTTCCCAGACGGTGGCAGGCGGTTTGCCGAAGGCTGCATCTCTTTCTTCCTGGGTGAAGTCTTCGAATACGTTGTCTTCGCAGCGATAGGCTCTTCCTTCTTCCAGGTAGTCTGCTCTTTCTCCCGGTTTCTTGGAGAGTTCGGCCAGAAGGTCTGCCGGCGCTTTGCCGGAGGTGACAGCGTAGGTGATGCCGTCAAGGGCGGAGAGGAAGAGGCAGGAGGCTGCCAGGTAGGTGTTAGTGAAGGGGTTTGGAGCGCGGAGTTCGAATCTGGTGGCTTTCGGGTTGTCAATATCTCTCACAAGACCGATGAGTATGGTTCTGTTACGAGACGGAACTTCCGGTTTGTGGCCCAGGGAGGTGACGATGCAGACCGGTGCTTCGAAGCCCGGTTTCAGACGGTTGAAGGCGTCGGTGGTGGAGGATACGAAGGGGTTGGTGGCTTCGTAATTCTTCAGGATGCCCATGATGAAGCCGTAGCCGATGGTGGAAAGGAAGTCGGCTTTCATTTCTGTAGGAGCCAGGAGGTTGATGATCTTGCCGTTTTTCAGAGTGGCGCAGATGCCTACATGGGTGTGTTCGCCGCTGCCGGCTACGCCGATAATGGGCTTTGCCTTGAAGGAAACGTCGAGGCCGTATTTGCGGAATACTTCACGTATAATGATGCGGGCTTCCAGTTCATTGTCTGCTGCCTGCAGGGGGTTCATGGAGAATCTCCAGTCCAATTCCAGCTGTTCGCAGACGTCCACGGTGTGGCCGGCGTCGTCTACTTTCGGTTTGATGCCGCCCACTTCTTTGTGGCCCATTTCCACGCTCATGCCGCGGGCATCCAGTTCTTCAATGGCTTCTTCCATGGCGGTACGGACGTTGCCGCGCATTCTCTGCCAGTACTGTTCCTGCAGTCTCTGGGAAATGGAGAGGTGCTGAATGGTTTCTTTTTCGCTGGGGGTCTTGACCCAGAATTCCAGTTCTGTGCCGATGGTGAATTCGATGTCTTCAATGTCTTCGAAGGGAACGTCTTCCATGCCTTTGACTTTTTTGCCGCCGGCCAGAAGTCCTTTCAGTTTATCTGCCACGAAGGCACAGGAGTCTTTCAGAATGGAGCGGGAGTCGATGAATTTGCCGTTGTGCAGGAGGAAGCAGGGAATGCGGAGAGTGCCTACAGGGCGGCCGTTTTCATAGATGTTGTCTTCATTGTAGTCGATATACCAGTTGACGGAGGGATCTGCTACCATGTCGACCCTAGCATCGTTCAGGGTGGCGATGTTCATGAGTACTACGGAGGAGCCGTCGGTCTGTACGGCGGTGCCGGCGAAGAAGTCGTCGTAGTTCTTGAGGAACAGTTCAATCGGTACCTTTTCATCGGTATCGTTGCCTGCCAGGTCAATGCCTACCAGGGATACGAAGCGGATTTCCGGATGGGTTTTCAGAAGGGAAAGTACGCCTTCCTTGCCAAATTCACCGGTTGGGATGTAGTAAAGTAAGTCCTTGTTCATGTTGAATTCCTCCTGTTTTATAATCATTTTTTCTATATGAAATAGCTTCCAGATGAGTCCCCCGTCACGTGATTAACGGGAAACCCAGAATGGAAAAGCGGTATTTCTTTTTCCAGTTCCTCATCATCCATGCCTCCTGTATATACATTTTCATCTATGTCATGAAATATAAAATGACCCATTCTTCTTGTAAGAATGGGTCATCATTGGCCTGATGTTCAGCTTTGGCAGATTGAATCAGTCGAGAATGTTCAGGGCATACACGCGGTATTCCTTTTCCAGGGCCTGGGCTTTTTTCATCATTTCCAGCTGGAGGTCCGAGGCGGTGTCGTAGTCGTCTTTTTCCAGGGCTTCTTTCAGCCTGGTGCAGATGCATTTTTCATCGTCCAGATCTTTTGCCAGTTCCACCCGTTTGGTCTTGATGGATTTCCAGCGTCTTTCATCAATCTTGTCATCATTATCCAGTTTTTTATAGCCTCTCACGGCAGCTTCCACGCCGGGAATAATCCGGTCGATGAGTTCGTTCTTCCAGCGGTATACGATGGAAGCGAGGAAGGAGTCTACAATCTTTTCGGAAAGGGTGCCGCCTCTGGTGAGGACTGCCACCTTGTCCGGGTTGGCTTTCATGATTTTCACGTTTTCCCAAACCGTGGCAGGCGGTTTGCCGAAGGCTGCATCTCTTTCTTCATCGGTGAAGTCTTCGAATACGTTTTCTTCGCAGCGGTAGGCTCTGTCTTTTTCCAGGTAGTCTGCGTCTTCGCCGGGCTTCTTGGAAAGTTCAGCCAGAAGGTCTGCTGCCGATTTGCCGGATTTCAAGGCATATTCGATGCCGTCTAAGGCGGTGAGGTAGAGGCAGGAAACGCAGAGGTAGGTATTGGTAAAGGGGTTCGGCGCACGGAGTTCGAAGCGGGTGGCTTTCGGATTTCCGATATCCCGGATCAGCCCCATGAGGATGGAACGGTTGCGGGACGGTACTTCCGGCGTATGGCCCAGGGAGGTGACGATGCAGACCGGTGCTTCAAAGCCCGGTTTCAGGCGGTTGAAGGCGTCGGTGGTGGAAGAAACGAAGGGATTGGTGGCTTCATAGTTGTGGAGAATGCCCATGATGAAGCCGTAGCCAATGGTGGAGAGGAAATCGGAAGACATATCTTCCGGTGCCAGAAGGTTGATGGTTTTGCCGTTTTTCAGGAGGGCTGCAATGCCTACATGGGTATGTTCGCCGCTGCCGGCTACGCCGATAATGGGCTTTGCCTTAAAGGATACGTCCAGGCCGTTGCGGCGGAAGACTTCCCGTACCACGATGCGGGCTTCCAGTTCATTGTCTGCTGCCTGCAGGGGATTGGTGGAGAAGAGCCAGTCCAGTTCCAGCTGTTCGCATACATCAAAGATATGACCGTCGTCATCGATTTTGGATTTGATGCCGCCTACTTCTTTGTGGCCCATTTCTACATGGAGGCCCCGGGCATCCAGCTCTTCGATGGTCTGTTCCATGGCGGTACGGACGTTGCCGCGCATGCGCTGCCAGTACTGTTCCTGGAGGCGCTGGGAAATGGACAGGTGCTGTACCGTTTCCTTTTCGCTGGGGGTTTTCACCCAGAATTCAAGTTCCGTGCCGGTGGTAAATACGATATCCTGGATTTCAGAGAAGGGGAAGTTTTCCATGCCCTTCACAGTGGCGCCGAGGAGCATTTTCTTCAGTTCTCTGGCCACATATTCGCAGGAGTTTTTCAGAATGGAGCGGGAATCGATAAATTTTCCGTTATGGATAAGGAAGCAGGGAATCCGCAGGGTGCCTACGGGACGACCGTTTTCTTCCATCACATTATCATCATTATAATCCACATACCAGTTGACCGTGCTGTCGGCCACCATGTCTACCCGTGCATCGTTCAGGGTAGCGATATTCATGAATACTACGGAAGAACCATCGGTCTGCACAGCTTTGCCGGCGAAGAAGTCTTCGTAGTCTTTCATGAAAATCTCGATGGGGATCTTTTCATCGGTATCATTGCCTGCCAGGTCAATGCCTACGAGAGACACGAACCGGATTTCCGGGTGCTGCGCCAGCAGGGAAAGAACCCCTTCTTTACCGTATTGGCCGGCCGGAATGCAGTACAATAATTCTTTGTTCATTTGAGCCCTCCTATAGACTTAAATTGTTCCATTTTTTTATATCTATAAAGTCCTATGTGTTACAAAAGAAAATGACCCATCCCGATAGGAATGAGTCATCTTTGACGCAGCATATGAACTTATGTAATAAGGATACACCACGTGTCTTACTTTTGTCAAGCCTTTGAGCTCAGGCCAGCAGTTTACGAACAATCCCGTTAATCAGTTTGCCGTCTGCCTTGCCTTTGAGCTTTGCCATGACAGCTTTCATCACAGAACCCATATTTCTCTGCCCAGGATCCAAGGCGTCGATTGTTTCTTTTACAATCTTCTCTACTTCTTCTGCAGACATTTCTGCCGGCAGGTACTTTTCCAGTACTTCGATTTCCGCTTTGGTCTGTTTAACCAGGTCTTCTCTTCCGGAACCAGCGATTTCAGCAAGGGTTTCTTTCCTCTGCTTCACTTCTTTCCGGAGAACGGCAAGAACCTGATCATCATTGAAGTCCGCGTGTCCGTCGTCGATTTCAGCCTGCCTGATGTGAGCACGGGCCATACGGATCGTGTTCAGCGCAAGCTTACCTTCTTCTCTCGCTTTCATGGCTGTCTTCATGTCAGCCATAAGCTGTTCTTTAATTGACAAAACTAATCACCTTACAACCTGTTATTACTTATACTTGCGTTTTCTTGCGGCTTCAGATTTCAGTTTACGTCTAACGCTGGGCTTTTCATAATGTTCACGTTTTCTTACTTCAGAAAGAACCCCGGCTTTTTGGCAGGAACGTTTAAATCTGCGAAGAGCACTATCAAGAGATTCGCCCTTTTGAACTTTGATCTCAGACATCTATATCCCTCCCTCCCAATAAGACTGATGGGGTGCTATTGCACACTTATAAATTATAAATTACAACGGCCTATCTGTCAATTTATTTTTTACGGAAATAGAAATTCCCGGCAGCGCCCTTTGGACGCAAAAGGTTCTTAAGATTGATGGGCCCTTCGGGCCCAAGGGTTCTTAGGTTTGACAGCGGCTTCGCCGCTGAGGGTTGTGGTGGCGGCCATTGGACAGCGCCTTTGGCACTGAAGGTTCAGAGGGTTCAAAAGGTTCAGAGGGTGGTGGTATCGCCCTATCGGGCGATGAGTATGAAGTCAGCGTTACGTACTTTTCTTCCTGCCCCCACTTGCGCGCATTCTGCATAGAATGCGCGAGTCGGCCAAAGCCCTCCCTTAGCCTGCACATTAAAGGCCCTTCCTTTTATTTGGCCGACCGACCATTCTAAACCCGGGCGAAGAATCTTGGTACACCCTGACATTAACTCCGACTAGCCCACTAGTCCACCAGCTCACTAGTTCACTAAGAAATCCAGCGGCAGCCGACCCCTTCCGGCTCGCTGCGCTCCAGGGCACTGGGCTGGACGGGGCGTTGATGATTTCTTTTATTTTCTTGGATTCTTCTTGTCTTTGTACATATTCCGGTCCGCTTCGGTAATGGTAAGTGTCAAGTTTCCCTCGGTAATTCATTTGACTGTCGATA
>OGNC01000088.1_pt1 | contig 83286 bp, 70 predicted proteins | sample 1573311 | NCBI WGS metagenome assembly OGNC01 (sample SAMEA2581889, study PRJEB24529) | metagenome | biome: Human gut stool | place: China | collected 2011
CTATTCGGGCAGTCAGTATCCGTGCATTCGTGCCAGTGGCTCGTGCCGTCCTTGCGCCAATCGCCGTAGCTGTGCTCATGGGAGGGTGGCGCGTCTTTGGTTATCGTAATAGACAGCTCCTTCGTATCGCTGCCCGCGCTGTTTTCCGCCTTAACTGTGAATTTGGCGGTTCCCTCCGCGGTGGGCGTGCCGCTGATCTCGCCGGTAGTTTCGTTCAACTTCAAGCCCTCGGGCAGAGCGCTGCCGCTAACGCTCCATGTGATGGGCGTAGTGCCATCGGCGGTCAGGGTATGGCTGTACGCCTCGCCTACCTTGCCGTTTGGCAGGGTGTCCGTGGTGATGGTGGGGGCGGCGGCAGTGCTTTCGCTGATGGTGAAGTAGTGCTCCGCCTTGCCGCAGTAGTTCCCCGTGCCGTACAGCGTCACCTTGGGGGCTTTTTCCGGGTCAAAGCCCGCGTCGTCCGGTTTGAGGGTGTAGGGATGGACGTTGTTGGAATAGATGGCGGTGTAGTCCGTGTTCTCCGTAAGCTGCTTCGTTTCGTTCTCGCCCGTCTGATGGGAAAGCCCCGTCAGCTTCTTTTCTCTGCCATCTGAGACGCAGTCCGTCAGCCCCTCGAGCTTCAAAAGCCCATGCTCATAGCAGTATCCAAGATCATACTTGCCGCAGAGCGTACATTTCCCGTATTCGTCAAAGCTATGGTCAATGGTCTTTCCGTTGACGGTGCTGCCGCAGATGGAGATGTTTTCCGCCGGAATACCGGGCAGCTCCTGTGTGTGCAGGTCGTCATAGACATAGTCTGTGCCCCCCTTTTCCGTAAGCCGGAAGGAGTCCACCGTGCTGTTCAGGATCTGGATTCCAATCTCCGGAGCCCTGCCGAGCGCATTTTTCCCGATGCCGGGAACATAGTTTCCGTCAGTCCTCAAATTGCCGCCCTTTGCGGTCACGGTGCTGTTTTCAATGATGATATTTATCCGACCGCTGCCGGAGTCCCACGCTGCGCCGATGGCGGGTCCGAGCGAAGCACAACGAACGGACACCTCACTGTTCGCAATGCGGATACGGCTCTCACGATTGTAATAGACTTGCCAACCGTTGCCGATGGCCGTGTTTCCGCCTGAAGACGGAATATGGATTTGGCTGTTCTGAATGTCGATGCTGCCAAAGGAACCATTGGTGCCGCCGCCAATCGTGCAGTAATTATAGGTGTACTCATCGTTCAGGCGGATGCTGCTGCCGTGGATCACGACCTCGTCAACGGAAGAATATCCTCCACGAGCGCCGATGATATCGCCCGTCAACACGGTGCTGTTCGTGATCTCCAGCTTTTTCAGCGTCTTTGCGTCATTCGATGATTGCGCGGTTTCGTCCATGAAAATGCCGTAGGTGTGCAGATCGGAATCCCGGACGGCGATGCTCCCATTGCCGCCGACGCGGATGCTTCTAAAATGCGGCAGCCTGATCTCGCTGTTTTCAATAACGAGCTCGCTGTTGCTGCCCACGCGGATCCCGTCGGTGAGAACGGAGAGTGTGTCCGTGGATGCAACGCGGCAGTTTCGGATGGTGAGCTTCCCGCCCGGCGAGTCTGCGTCCCAGCCGATCAGAATTTTATTGCTGCTGAGAAGCGGAAGCTCTGCGTCCGAAATGGTGATGCTTCCGACGCTTCCGCCGGTGGCAGCGCCGATGCAGGCGCCGTCTTTACTGGAAAGGGATTTGATCGCATTGCCGTTGATGGTGATGCTTTTGCAATCCACTCCCCCAATGCTGCCGATGGCTGCGCCGCCGCCCTCGGCGAAAACGGAGATCTCACCGCCGGTGATGCGGATGTCGCCGGTGCTGCCGATGCCTGCCGCGCTGCCTTTTCCGACCGCATGGATGACGCCGCCGGTGATGGTGACGCTGCTCTTTTGTTTGCTTTTGTCGCCAATGGCGGCGTTATTGCGATTTGCCGTGGTTTCTATATTTCCGCCATTGATGGTAATGTGCATTTCCGCCGTGTGGTGAACTCCGGCTCCGCCGATGCCAAAGCCATCTCCCTCGGAAGATGCCTTGACAGTACCGCCGTTGATGGTGATGCTGCCGCCCTCAAGCGGGCCGATCCCGTTTCCGGGAATCGCGTATAGCGGCTGGTTTTCATAGCGATTGATACCACCGTGAGCGGTCACATTGCCGCCGTTGATGGTGATGCTGCCGCCCCGGCCGCTACTGATCGCGCTGCTGGAGGCCTCGGCGATGATCGTGCCGCCGTTGATGGTGACGCTGCCGCCATTACCGCCGCATGTGCCGATCCCAAAGCTGTCTGAAAGATGAGCGCCGCCGCTCGTCCTAAGCTCGGTACAGACGATACCGCCGTTGATGGTGATGCTGCCGCCTTGCCTGAGATTGCCGGGCGTATCTCCGTCGTAGGAAGTGTTGTGTTCATAATCCGATCCGCCGATGGCGGAGGAGGCCTGCTGTCCTTTGGCGTGGATATTGCCGCCGTTGATGATGATCGTACCCTCGTTTTCATAGAAGTTGTCGTTGGCAGCCCACACGCGCACACCGGCGCCGATGCCGGACAGTCCAGCCACAGGCCACACACTCTTTTCATGATCAGACAGTTCTGGGAGGCACGCCGTCAGCTTGCCCATGGATGCCTCAGCGGTGCTCTGGGCGTATATGGTGAAGGTGTCGCCCTCCTTCACGTTGATGCCCCACGGTACCGTGAGGTGGCAGTCGTCCGTTAGGATCAGATTGACCGCGCCGTGGGTGTCCAAACGGGGCGTGATGGTCACGTCGCCCTCCACCACATACCAGCCTGCGGGCATATCGTACCACTTGTTGTCGCTATTGAAAAAATCCTCGATAATAACGCTTTCCAGCACCGTGTATTCGGTGCAGAAGCGCTCCTTGCCGTCCGCGTCCAGATAGCGCACGGGGTTTTGCTCGACAGCGTCGTTCACGGTAATGCTCAGCGCCCTTGTGTCGCTGCCCTCGCTGTTTTCTGCCTTGACGGTGAAGGTGGCGGTTCCCGCCGCGGTGGGTATGCCGCGGATTTCTCCGGTTTTTTCGTTCAGACGTAAACCGGCAGGCAGAGCGCCTTCATCAATGCTCCATGTGATGGGCGCTGCGCCGATGGCGGTCAGGGTATGGCTGTAAGCCTTGCCTGTCTTGCCATCCGGCAGACTGTCCGTGGTCACGATGACGGTATAGGTGTCTGGCACAAACCGCGCCGTGAGCGTGGTTACATCCTCCGGAACGCTTGCACCGGGCGCGTAGAGCTTGCCGTCGCTGCCAAGCCACTTAAAGTAATTGCCTGTAGCTCCCTCCGGGCGGGTCAGACCGTCGGACGCAGGCGCGGTAAATTCGCTGCCGTTTTTCACGATGATCCGAATGCTGCTTTCATCGCCCAGCTTGCCGCCGCCAAGGTCAAGAGTAACGGTTTTCAGCCCGTCAGGACCTATCGTGTCACGGTTCAAAACCTCGAGGACGGGGCGGAAACCGACCTGCGGGTTTTGGCCCGCAGCGTCGCGGTGGCCACAGAAGCGGCTCGAATAGTGCCCGCGAACCGTACGGCGCCACGGCAATCTGATCACAGTATCTTGTCCACACGAAAAAATCCCGTTCCAGTTTTTGATATATCCGTCGTCCTTGTCCAGCAGCCTGTCCCATTCGTTGCTTTGGGGCGTGCCGCGTTCTGAATCACCTGAGCCTGTATAATCACTTCCCTCGGATGGCGCACGCATCGTATAGTCCACACCGCCGGCGGTGTAGTCTTTGCCAAAAATCATGTCTATGGCATTCAAATGATCCCAGCTTGCCGCGTACGTTACGGCATAGTCCGCCACGAACAGGCTGTGGGCATATTTGTACGTCTCTGCATACTCCTCAGTGGTTGCCATCTCCGACGTGAGCTTGTAGGCGTCCACTGTCCCGGCGTAGGTAAAGGGAACATAGTGCATTGATTTGTCCGGCAAATTACCGCTTACCGTGCCGGGAATGTTCTCAGCGGAGAGGTCAAAGTAATAGGTGCCGCCGGGCGCGAGGGTGAACTGCTCTTTGAAATCAAACTGTGCCGTCAGCTTGATTACATCCGCCGGAACGCTATCGCCGGGCGCGTACAGTTTCCCATCGCTGCCAAGCCACTGAAAATAACTGTCGGCATTTCCGTCCGGGCGGGTCAGACCGTCGGACGCAGGCGCGGCAAAGCTCTCGCCGCTTTTCACAATGATTCGAATATTCTCAGAGCTGCCGCCCAGCTTGCCGCCGCCAAGGTCAAGAGTAACGGCTTTCAGTCCGTCAGAGCCCAGCGTGCCGGAGCTCAGGACTTCAAGGACGGGGCGGAAACCGAGGATCGGGACGGAACTCGTAGCATTGTTGTCGTACCAGTTGCGGGTCGAATTGTACCCGCGAACCGCACGTCTCCCACTCTCAATGTTCGAAGTGTCCTGCCCCCACGAATAAATCCCACTCCAGTTTTTGATATATCCGTCGTTCTTGTCCAGCAGCCTGTCCCATTCGTTGCTTTCGGGCGTGCCACGCTGGGACTCACCCGAGCCTGTACTCTTACTTCCCACGGACGGCGCGCGCAGCGTATAGTCCACACCGCCTGCGGTGTAGTTCTTGCCGAAAATCAGGCTCGCATCGTTTAAGGTATTCCAATTTGCCGTATGCGTTACGGCATAGTCCGCCACAAACAGGCTGTGTTCATAGGGCTGCGTATTGGAATCGTCCTCATTTTTCAGCGAATAAGCATCCACTGTACCCACATAGGTGAACGGCACATAGTGCATTGTTTTGCCCGGCAGAGCGTTGTTCACCGTGCCGGGGATGCCCGCTGCCGACAGGTCGAAGTAGTATCTGCCGCCGGGAGCGAGGCTGAACTGCTCGTTGATTTTATCCGCGGCAAACGCCGCCGTCGGCAGCAGCGTCAGCACCATGCAGCACAGCAGCAGGCTGCTGAGTATTCGTTTCTTCATTGGCTTTTCTCCTCCTTTTCGTGTCGGTTCGGTTTGTCCGTCCCGCCTTTTTTCTGGTTTTCTCTGTTTCTGAGCCGAATGCACAACGCAGTGATCGCTGCCGCCGCGGCAAAGGAGACGACGGCCACCAGCACATAGCCGCCCGCGTCCTCCCGCAGCAGCATCGCGCCGAACACGCCCCATACTTCCGGTTGCCCCGGCCCGACGACCGTGCCCGCCGTCTGCATCAGTGCCGCGAACAGCAGCATACACATAGCACTCAGTCCATATATGCCGCGCTGCCGTTTTCTGTGGGTGTTTTCCCGCACCCGCTGCTTGACGAGTGCGACCCGTCTTGCGGTGTCGTACATTTCGCTTGAGCCTCCTCTCCGGTTTGCCTGGAACTGTGATAAAAACCCTTTTATTTATATAGGTACAAAAAATCGAAAAAACTCTCACCCAAAACGCATAATTTTTCAAAAAATTTGAGAGCCGCCAAAAAGCAGCTCTCAGGGAGTGGATATTCGGTTATTTCCTCTGCGATAATCGGAACGCGGACCATCTTCCCGCGGCCACCAGCAGCACCGGCAGGGCGTAGGCGATGTACTGCGCCGCGCCGCCGTGGGCGATGAGCAGATTATAGATGGCGTGGAGCGTGATGGCCGCGCCCAGCAGCCCGTAGGTGCCCGCGATCTTCAGCCACGTCCGCCGCCACGTGTATGCAAGGCCGCCGCCCACGATCAGACCGCACAGCACGTGCATCGCTCCCGTGCCGAAGCCACGAAAGAAAATGAAGGAGAAGCGGTCCGCACCGTTCTGGATGAGATATACGCTTTTGTCGATACTGGCGCTCCGCAGCGTGGACAGGGACAAACGGTAAAACGAGGAGAGCGTTTGTCTCAAAATTATTTTTCGGGAATAACCTCCAAAAGCAAAGGCATACGAACTCTGTTCTTTCAATTGAGTTCGTATGCCTTTGCTAATTGTTTCGGGTGTATCGGAAAACCACCAATGCACCGGGCAGCGGAGCTTTTCGTGCTGCCGGTCACATTTTCAGTTTTCAGATACACCCTAAAAAGAGCAATATTCTTAAATATGAATTTCAGTTATAATATTTCCAGTTTGAGGTACTTCCTTTGCATCAGCGGATTATTCCTCTGCATCCTCCGGGTCCGGCTTTTCCTCTGCCGGGCGGGGCTGCTTGGTCGTGATTACGGCCTCAACACGGTGGATGGGCGTGCCGAGCGCGTAGAATTTTTCCTCATAGCCGGTCATAATGCCGACCGGGCCGTTCGCGTGCAGATCGTCGGTGACATTCCGCAGTTCGAGGAAGCAGCTTTCCATTTCCGGCAGCGACCAGGCAAACAGATTCGCGTTGTCGGTCTTGAAGTGGATCTGCCCGCCGCGCTTCAGCACCTTCTTGTATTTTTCGAGGAAAGTGTGGTACGTCAGGCGGCGCTTGGCGTTCTTCTTGCGCGGCCACGGGTCGCAGAAGTTGATATAGAGCAGGTCGATCTCGTCGTCCGCAAAAAACTGGTCGATATTCGCCGCGTCGAGCGAGACGAAAAAGACGTTTTTGAGGCCCTTACGGATCGCGGCCTCCATGGCGAGGACAAGTGCGTCCTGCACGCGCTCGATGGCGATCAGCAGCACATCCGGCTCGGCCTCGGCCGTCTCTACAGTGAATTTTCCCTTGCCGCAGCCGACCTCAACGCGAAGCTCCCGGCAGTCCGGCATCAGGCTGCGCCAGTTGCCGCGCAGCGCCTCCGGGTCATGGATCCAGACAGACTCGCAGGCCTCCATCCGCGGGGCCAGATTGTTTCTTCTTCTCATTCGCATATGCGTTTCCTGCTCTTTCTGAAATGTTGGTGGTGTGGAAACCCTTGTAGGGGCCGATGCCCACATCGGCCCGTTGGGAAGTTGTGAATTCGCCGTAGATCTCCGTGAATACAGTGCATTCTGCCGGGCCGATGTAGGCATCGGCCCCTACAACCACGTTTGGACGTACATACGGATTCGCCGTAGATTCACAAAGGTGCAGTTGCTTTCCGTCGTGCGGAGCACAGAGCCCCGCCCCTACCGGCTGCGGCTGCTTTAACGGAACATATTACGGTTCTTCCGGGGTCCTCGGCTTCTTTGCCGGTTTGGGATCGCCGGAGGCAAAGGCCCAGATTTTGTTGAAGAAGGGCTTATTGAAGTAGAACAGCCAGACGGCAACTGCGCCGAGGGCGATGGTCAGGAGAGACGAGACGCTCACGTCGGACAGGAAGTGCATCCCCATGCGCAGGCGTGAAACTGCGACAGCAAGCGTCCAGACGCCGCCGAGGACCATGAACAGCTTTTCCTTATCGTGCAGGCGGCGGTAGAGCGTCGGCAGGAGGATCAGGAGCATGGAGCAGGCAGCGCAGGCCGTATGGCCAGACGGGAACGAACGGAAGTCATCCGACGAAACGCCGTCGGCGACGAGCTTTTTCTTGAGCGCCGTGCCGGCCTGCCACCAGTTGGAGAAATAAGTGTCGTTGCCCGTGGAATAGATCAGACACATACGGGCGCGGCCCCAGGGAACCTTGATGATGTTGATCAGCAGCATGATGCCGACACAGACCACGATCACCGTGCAGATAAAACGAAGGATCGTCTTGGTCTGGCACTCGCGCGTCAGGAACAGCAGCGCAGCCGCCATGAGCGCGTCGACAAACGCCGTCACGAGCAGCGCGACAGGCATGGGCAGGGCAGGCACATTGTCCGTCGCCTCATGGACGGAGAGGAATATGCTCGCAAGCGTCAGGCAGACGCCGAAGGCCAGAATGACAATGTTCAGTTCCGGGCGGAATTTGGCGCGGTGGACGATCAGCAGAACGCCGCATCCGGCCAGAAGCGAAAACGCAGGCAGCTCGCCGAAGGCGGCAAAGAACTGGCCGATGGAGCTTTCATGGCCGGGATAGAGAAATTTGGAGATCGGCAGGTCCCAGATCGAGCCTGCGATCAGCATGACCAGCAGCACAAGCGCCGCCGTCAGCGCACAGCGCGTATACGTACGTTTGAGTTTTTTCATGAAATGCCTCTTTGATTGGTTATTTTTTGACAGTATAGCACAAATGTCCGCAAATGACAAGTTGACGCGTGCTGCAAAAGCTGATATCATCGAAACGTCGGCTGACGCTGGAAAAGAGGGTGCGTTATGAAGTATGTGCAATTTGATTATGTAAACAAGTTTTCCTGTCTGGCGGGCAAATGCCCGGATACCTGCTGCAAGGACTGGCAGATCATTCTGGACGAGGACGCCATCGCGCGCTACGCTTCCCTGCCCGGTGAGCTGGGCGAACAGGTGCGCGCGGCTATGCTGACGGAGAACGGTGAGACGCGCTTCCGGGAGCGGGGCGGGAACTGCGTTCTGCTGCGTGACGACGGCCTCTGTCCGCTTCAGGCCGCATACGGTGCGGAAATGCTCTGCCGCACCTGCTTTACGCACCCGCGCTTTACCGAGGAATACGGCCAGACGGCGGAGCTGACGCTCTCCGCCTCCTGCCCGGAGGCGGCAAGACTTCTGCTGGAGCACGACGCGCCGCTGACGCTGACGGAAACGGACGACGGCGGCCCGGTCATACCGAACGAGCTTGACCCGGCATTATATCCGGCGCTGCTTGCCGCGCGGACGGCTTCGATCCGGCTGGCGCAGGATCGCGCACGGCCTGTTGCAGACCGCCTGGCGCTCATTCTGCTGCTGGCACGACGGGTGCAGCGTCTGCTGGACGAGGGGCGGGACGAGCTTGTCCCGGTGCTGGCGCGGCGGTTCCTTGGAAAGCAGTATCAGGATCGTAGTCTTGTCCGGCTGGCGCGGCTTCGCAGCAGAAACGGACGGTTCTTCCCGTGTTGGATGGTCCTCAACAATATGGAGCATCTGACGCGCCGCTTCGGGGTCATGCTGGACGCGGCAGTCGGTCAGGACGCGCCGCCCGCCCCCTTCCGGGACGCGTTTTCCGTCCAGTACGAAAATCTGACGGTCTATTTTCTGTTCCGCTATGCACTCAAGGCCGTCAACGACCGGCAATATCTGGCGCGGGTCGAGCAGTGCGTGTTTCATCTGCTCTGCCTGCGCGAACTTAGTGCAGATGCTGCAACGGTGCAGGAATTGACTGAAGTGGTGAGTCTGTACAGCAAAGAGGTCGAGCACTCGGCAGAAAATCAGGCGCTGCTGCTGAAGCTTTTCCGGCGCGGAACACTTAGATGGCAGTATCTGGCGTTGATTCTTGATTTTTGATTGTCTGTGCGCCGGGCACGGACAAAATTCGCTTCTGTTTTGCCCAGAAACGGACAACTTTTTTCGTGGAAAGCGACAAATTTATAAAATACCACTTTACTTTCAAGCGTTAAAGTGTTACCATAATTACGCCTGAACCCCACTATTAATAAAGGAGATATTTTATCTTGAACAATCGAAATAAACACTCTGATCCTGACAGCCAGCTCTACAGCGCCATTCTCAAGCTCCAGACTGTCGAGGAATGCTATGATTTCTTTACCGATCTTTGCACGTTTTCCGAGCTCAAGGCCATGGAGCAGCGCTTTGAGCTGGCGAAGCTTCTGAATGACGGCCTGATCTACAACGACATTCTGGAAAAGACCGGCGCTTCCAGCGCGACCATCAGCCGCGTCAACCGCAGTCTCAACTACGGCATGGGCGCGTACCGCATCATCTTCGACCGCATGAAGGAAGACGAGCAGAAGCAGAAGGAGCAGCAGGCGTGAGCGCATATGAAGCGCTTGCGGGCTGCTATGACGAGCTGACCTACGATATCCGATACGAAAAAACGCTGACCTTTTTTGAGCGGCTGTGCGCGCGGGAGCAAGTGCAGCCGCATTTGGTTCTGGATCTGGCCTGCGGCACGGGTTCATTGTCCATGCTGCTGGCCGGGCGCGGATACCGGGTGATCGGCGCAGATCTGTCGGAGGATATGCTGGCGGAGGCAGAGCGGAAGGCGCGGGAGCTTCCGGAGGGCAGCCGCCCGTTTTTCATCTGCCAGCCGATGCAGAGGCTTCGTCTGGCGGAGCCGGTGGACGCGGTGATCTGCGCGCTGGACAGCCTCAACTATCTGACGCGTCCGGACGACTGCCGGAAGACGCTCCGGCGCGTATACAATGCGCTGAAGTCCGGCGGGCTGTTCGTGTTTGATATCAACACGCCCGCAAAGCTGCGCGGTCTGGACGGGCAGGTATTTCTGGACGAGACGGACGACAGCTACTGCGTCTGGCGGACAGAGTTTGACGCAAAAAAACGGCTGTGCTTTTATGGCATGGACATTTTCCGGCTGAACGGCAGCCTTTGGGATCGCTCGTTTGAGGAGCATATCGAATATGCCTATGAGCCGGACGAGCTTGCGCTGTGGCTCGAAGAGGCGGGCTTCACACACATCCGGCAATATGGCGACCGCGTGCTGCGCGCACCAAAGCAGGATGAGCAGCGCATTTATTTTTCCGCAAAGAAGGACTGACTATGAAAGACGAACTTGTACGCGCCATGACGAAGGACGGCTTTGTAAACGCCGTCGCCGTCACCACGACCGGCATTGTCGAGCGTGCGCGGCAGATCCATAAAACACTTCCGACCGCAACAGCGGCACTCGGCAGGCTTTTGACGGCGGCGTCCATGATGGGCAATATGCAGAAGGTCGATGATGGCTCCATCACGCTCCAGCTCAAGGGAAGCGGGCCGCTGGGGCGGCTGCTTGCCGTGTCGGATGCAGAGGGCAATGTGCGCGGCTGGGTCGAGAACCCGCAGATCTCCATGCTGGAAAAGGCCCCCGGCAAGCTGGACGTCGGCGCGGCTGTCGGCACGGACGGAACACTCACCGTGATCCGGGATCTTCGCATGAAGGAGCCGTATATCGGCACGATTGACCTTGTCTCCGGCGAGATCGCCGAGGATATCACGTCGTATTTCGCCCAGAGTGAGCAGATCCCCACGGCCTGTGCGCTCGGCGTTCTGGTCGGCAAGGATCAATCCGTCACGGCGGCAGGCGGCTACATCATCCAGCTGCTTCCCGGTGCACCTGACGATATCATTGACAAGATCGAGGCCGGCATTCAGAACGCCGGCGCAGTCAGCCGACTGCTCGCGGCGGGAATGGACGGTCAGGTCGTACTGGAAACCGTACTGCACGGATTTGATTTGGAAATCCTCGAAACGCAGCCGGTCGAATACCGCTGCTATTGCTCACGCGACCGCGTGACGCGGACGCTTATCAGTTTGGGCCGCAAGGAACTGCAATCTATTGTTGACGACGGCAAGGACATTCACATCGACTGCCAGTTCTGCGACAAGATCTATGATTACACGCCGGAACAGGTACGGCAGATCCTGAAAGAACTGGACGAATAATTACAAACAGCACACCCGCTGCGGCGTGCTGTTTCACTACGGAGGAACTATTATGATTGTATCTTACCAGACCGGAATGGAATTTTTGCAGGATAATCAGGCGTACTTGCAGACAAATCCCTATCTCTCCACCTTCTTTACGCTGGATGCCCCGCTTTTGAAGCAGGCAGATAAAATCAACTATGCGCTCCGCTGCGAACAGGGAGACAAGCGGCTGCTGGCCTTGAAGATCGAGCCGTACAATCTGCTGCTGTTCGGCGAAGAAGCCTGTGTACCGGAGCTGCTGCGGTTCCTGTTTGACGGTGGCTATGAGATCAAAAATTATCTCTGCGCGTCAGAACTTGGCTATGTGCTGATGCAGAAAATGCAGTCGTATGGACGGTGCTATGAAGAGGCGCTTGCCATGGACTTTATGGAGGCGCGGAGCATCACCGAGCCGTCCGCACCGGAGGTCGAGACAGCCCGGGAAGACGATCTGGACGAGATCTTTGACTGTGCGCAGCGGTTTGTCTCTGACTGTGGGCTGCTCGATAAGCCGGAAAAAGAGCCGTTCCGCAAGATTTTGGATTCGTTCCGGATCATCCGTGCCGACGGAAAGATTGTCAGCATGGCGCGCATTGCACCGGCTACACAGGACGATCTGCGGCTCGTGCTTGTCTACACGCGGAATGAATACCGCGGGAAGGGTTACGCACGCAAGGTCGTCAACAGCGCCAAAAATGAGATTTTGACGTCTGGGAAGCGTGCAACACTGAACGTTGATCGGAAAAACCCGGTTTCGTATCATCTGTACCTGTCGCTTGGGTTTGAGCGGATGTTCTCGCAGGGGGAATTCAGGCGAGTGGAATAGGATAAAAACGGAAGGAACTGCTCGATATGAAAAATCAAAAAATGCGTTTAATAATTGGTGTTGTGCTGGGCGTCGTGGTCTTATTTTATATCGGCGCGATGTTTGGATTCTTCCCATTTACGATTTGCGACGATCTGGTTATACGGGCAGTCGCCTTCTGCACATTGATCATCTGTCTGGTCATTGCGGTTTGTACCTGTTTTATTATTGATTTCTTAGATAAAAAATAGCACTCTGCAGGGGCCGATGCCCACATCGGCCCGTTAGGAAGTTACGAATTCGCCGAAGATCCCCGTAAAAACGGTGCATTCTGCCGGGCCGATGTGGGCATCGGCCCCTACGGCCAAATACGCAGATGCACCCGGATTCGCCGAAAATTTCTATAGAACAACTGCATCCTGCCGGGCGGAGCAGAGCCCCGCCCCTACCAACCTTTTGCATCAAAACAGCCACGTCCGGTATGGGCGTGGCTGTTTTGGTTATTCAAGCTCGAATGCGCCGGTGTAGAGTTGGTAATAAGTGCCCTTCTGGGCAATCAGGTCGTCGTGCGTGCCGCGTTCAATGATGCGGCCATGGTCGAGCACCATGATCGCGTCGGAGTTCTGCACCGTTGACAGGCGGTGGGCAATGACGAAGACCGTGCGTCCCTTCATCAGTGCATCCATACCGCGCTGCACCAGAAGTTCTGTGCGCGTGTCGATGGAACTGGTCGCTTCATCAAGGATCATAACAGGCGGGTCGGCCACTGCCGCGCGGGCGATGGACAACAGCTGCCGCTGGCCCTGCGAGAGATTTGCGCCGTTGGCCGTAAGCATGGTGTTGTAGCCGTCCGGCAGGCGCGTGATAAAATCATGCGCGTTGGCAAGCTTCGCCGCAGCGATACATTCCTCATCCGTTGCGTCAAGCTTGCCGTAGCGGATGTTGTCCATAACCGTGCCGGTAAACAGGTTCACGTCCTGCAGCACAATACCGAGCGAGTGGCGCAGATCGGCCTTTTTGATATGGTTGATGTTGATGCCATCATAGCGGATCTTGCCGTCGGCGAGATCATAGAAGCGGTTGATGAGGTTCGTGATCGTAGTCTTGCCTGCGCCTGTTGCACCGACAAATGCCAGCTTCTGTCCGGGCTTGGCATAGAGCGTAATGTCGTGCAGGACCGGCTTTTCAGGGTCATAGGCAAAGTCCACGTCAAAGAAGCGGACATCACCGCACAGCTTTACCAGTTTCGCTTCGCCGTTCTCCTGCGGGCACTTCCATGCCCAGACGCCGGTGCGCGCGGCACTTTCCGTCAGTGTACCGTCCGCCGCTTCCGACGCATTGACCAGCGTAACGCGGCCATTGTCGTCCTCGGGCTTCTGGTCGATGAGTTCAAAGACGCGGCTTGCACCTGCAGCTGCCATGACGATGGCGTTGATCTGCTGGGAAACCTGCGAGACATTGCCGGTAAATTGCTTCGTCATGCCGAGGAACGACGCAACGACTGCAATTTTCAGCGGTGCAAGCATGCTGCCCGTCTCAAGCAGGTTCTGGAAGGACAGATTCGGGATGCTTCCGCCCGAGCAGATGAGAACGCCGCCGAGGAACGCCGTGAGCACATAGAGGATATTGCCGATGTTGCCCATGATGGGCATGAAAATATTCGCGTAGCGCTGGGCATGGTTGGCGTCGCTGAACAGCTGGTCGTTGATGGCATCAAAATCGCGTTCCGCGGCTTCCTCATGGCAGAAAACCTTGACGACCTTCTGGCCGTTCATCATCTCTTCGATATAACCTTCGACCTTGCCGAGGGACTTCTGCTGGCTGAGGAAGTATTTGGCCGATCTGCCGCCGACGTTCTTTGTCACCTTCGTCATGCAGAAGATACCGAGGAAGACGATGAGCATCAGCGGGATGGAGAAATAGAACATGAACAGCAGCAGGCCGATAACTGTCAGTCCCGCAGCAAACAGCTGCGGCAGGCTCTGCGAAACGAGCTGGCGAAGCGTATCGATATCATTTGTGTAATAGCTCATGATGTCGCCGCGGCTGTTCTGGTCGAAATAACGGATGGGCAGCTTCTGCATCCCCGCAAACATACGGGTGCGGAGCTTGTGCAGGAAGCCCTGCGTCACGTGGGCCATCAGCTGCGTATAGACCGCCGTGCAGGCAAGCCCCGCAAGATAGATGCAGACCATGGTGACGAGCGCATGGAGGATCTTTCCGCTCACACCGTCCCAGCCGAGCCGCAAGCCGTCTTCAATATAGCTGGTGATGGTTTCAATATAGATTGCAGGCAGAATGCCGACGACCGCGCTGATGATGATGCAGGCCATGACCGCAATGAGCATGGCGGGGTAATCCTGAAACAGCATCCGGATCACTCTGCCGAGCGGCTTGAGATCTGCCTTTGCGCCGACCATCGGCGCGCGGGGCGCTCTTCCGGGATGATTAGCCATTGTCCGCACCTCCCGTTCTGTTCTGGGAATAATAGACTTCCTGATAGATCTGGTTCGAGGAAAGAAGCGTCTCATGCGTGCCCATGCCGTTGATCGCGCCGCCGTCCAGCACAAGAATCAGATCTGCATCCTGGATGGAAGAGATGCGCTGGGCGATGATGAACTTCGTCGTCTCCGGGATCTCGGTGCGCAGCGCAGCGCGGATCTTCGCGTCGGTTTTCGTATCGACGGCAGAGGTCGAATCGTCGAGGATCAAAATCTTCGGCTTTTTCAGCAGCGCCCGCGCGATGCACAGCCGCTGCTTCTGGCCGCCGGAGACGTTTGAGCCGCCCTGCTCGATATAGGTGTCGTATTTGTCCGGCATCTGCTGGATGAATTCATCCGCGCAGGCCAGCTCGCAGGCGCGCTGCAGTTCCGCATCTGTCGCATTCGGGTCACCCCAGCGCAGATTTTCCTTGATTGTGCCGGAGAAGAGCACGTTTTTCTGGAGGACGACCGCGACCTGATTGCGGAGCGTTTCAAGATCGTACTCGCGCACGTCACGCCCGCCGACCCTCACACTGCCGCCCGTCACATCATACAGACGGCAGATCAGCTGCACCAGCGTGGTCTTCGCCGAGCCTGTGCCACCGATGATACCGACAGTCTGACCGGACTTCACATGGAAGTCGATATCGGACAGCGCGCTGCGTTTCGCGGAGGTGGAATATTTGAACTCCACATGATCAAAATCGACAGCACCGTTCGGAACCTCGTAAACCGGGTTTTCCGGGTTATGCAGGCTGCTCGTCTCGCCCAGCACCTCGCAGATACGCTTGCCGGACGCCTGCGCCATGGTGAGCATGACGAAGATCATGGAAAGCATCATCAGGCTCATGAGGATCTGCATGGAATAGGTGATCATGCTGGTCAGGCTGCCGACGCCGAGGTACGTGCCGCCGGAGGTGACGATGAGCTTCGCGGCAAAAAACGAGATCAGGATCATCGACGTATATACGCAGAACTGCATGACCGGGCTGTTGAGGGCCAGAATTTTCTCCGCCTTCAAAAAGTCCGCGCGGACGGAATCGGACGCGGCGGAGAACTTCTGCGTCTCATAGTCCTCGCGCACGAAGCTCTTGACCACGCGCATACCCTGTACGTTTTCCTGCACGGAGTTGTTGAGCGCGTCGTATTTCTTGAAGACCGCCTTGAACAGCGGCAGCGCACTGCGGATCATGAAAAACAGCGCAAGCCCGAGAATCGGGACGGTTCCCGCAAAAATAAACGCAAGCTGCTTGCCCACGCGGATGGACATGATCACGGCAAACACCAGCATCATGGGCGCGCGGACAGCGATACGGATGCACATCATGAACGCGTTCTGGATGTTGGTCACATCCGTCGTCAGGCGGGTGACGAGCGAGGACGTGGAGAAGCGGTCGATATTCGCGAAGGAAAAGCTCTGCACCTGATAATAGAGATCATGGCGCAGGTTTTTCGCAAAGCCCGCCGCAGCCTCCGCCGCGAACCAGCCGGAAAGCGCGCCAAAGCCCAGCGACAGCATCGCAATCACGAACAGCTTGAGGCCGTAAAGCAGGATCGTGCGCAGATCGCAGCCGTTTTGAATCGAGTTAATGAGATCCGCTGTCAGCAGCGGGATGGTGCATTCGCAGACGACCTCGCCCACCATGCACACGGGCGTCAGAATCGTCTGCTTTTTGTATTCCCGGATGCAGGCGGAAAGACGTTTGATCATAGATCGGATACCTCCATTTCCTGTGTGGCGTGCAGATTGTCTGCGGCCAGATCGAGAAGACGCAGGAGCGTCTGCTGCTCCTCATCGCTCATGCCGCAGCACATGACGCGCTCAAGCGTTTCGAATGCCTGCCCGACGGCGGCGTCGCACTGCCGGGCACGTTCGGTCAGGCGGATACGCTTGCAGCGGCGGTCGTCCCGGTCCGGCTCAAGCACGACAAAGTCCTTTGCTTCCAGCCTCTGCAGCACGCCGGAGACGGTCGGGTGCGTCAGGTGGAAGCGCTTTTCAATGTCCTTTGGGTAGATCTGCTCACCCTCGTGCAGCACAAGATGGTGCAGGATAAATGACTGCGTCGACGTCAGGTCGAGCGCAAGAAACTTCTGATCCATGTACTGCGTGATGCGGTTGCTGAGATGCCGCAGCCGCGGGCCGAGATTCTGAGAACAATCCTTCATCGGAACCTCCCAAATCAAAAATGTAGCGTGCTACCGTTTTTGGTAGCACGCTACATTTTAGCAGATTTTATGAAAAATGCAAGTAGGCAGTTTCACCAATCTCCCCTGCCTCGCTGCCGGGGTCTGATGGGCATTATGAATATTCGATCTCGAGCACGGTATCGGTTTTATCCGGGAGCGGATAGGTATACTGCGGGATCGTGCCGAGCGTGACGAACGCAAGGCCCTCGTAGGCATTTGTGACCCAGCTTTCGCCGCGAATGACCTCGCTGCCGTCGGCAAGCCGCCGCACCGCGCCGATGCGCTCCGGCGCAAGACCCGTCAGCGCCAGCGGCCCAAGCGGGGCTTCCAGAACGTGCGCGTAGATGCGGCCTTCCTTCTTCGTGTACCAGCCCCAGTCCGGCTTCGGCACGCCGGCGCTGCCGCAGTGATAAATGCTTTCGCTGTTTACTGCCATCCACGCACCGATCTCGTCCAGAATTTCGCAGCTCTGCGCCGGGAAGCGGCCGTTCGCGTCCGGGCCGACGTTCAGGATCATATTGCCGCCCTTGCTGACGCACTCGACCAGCTTGCGGACGAGCATGGACGCAGGCTTGTAGCACGTATCATAGGGCGTATATCCCCAATTGTTGTTCATGGTCGCGCAAAGCTCCCACGGGACGCGTTCGCCGCGGACATTGCGGATGCCCTCAGGCGGCAGAAGCTGCTCGGGGCTGACAAAATCGCCGCCGTAATACGCGGGCTGCTCCGTAACAAGGCTGCCGAAGCCCTCGCCGCTGGTTTCCAGACGGTTATCGACGATGACGTCCGGCTGATGGCGGCGCACCATCTGCATCAGCTCCGTCGCCTTCCATGCCTCGCCGCGCAGTTCGCCATAGGAATAGTCGAACCAGAGGATATCGATCTTTCCATAGTTCGTGACCAGCTCCTCGATCTGCCCGTGCATATAGGCAAGATAACGGTCAAAGTCGATTTTCTCATCCTGATAGGCCGGATTTCCGCGCATGGGATGGATCGGGTCGTTGTATTTCGGGAAATCCGGGTGGTGCCAGTCGAGCAGGGAGTAATACAGGCCCACGCGGAGCCCCTCGGCGCGCACCGCGTCCACAAACTCCCGCACAAGATCGCGCCCACAGGGGGCGTTCGTGCTCTTATAATCCGTCAGCTTGGAATCAAACAGGCAGAAGCCGTCGTGATGCTTGGCCGTCAGGACGACATACTGCATTCCGGCCCGCTTTGCGCGGCGGGCCCAGTCTCTGGGATCGTAGGCCTTTGCCGTAAATTCCTGCATATAACGCTCGTACTGTTCAGCGGGGATTCTGGCGTTGCTCATATACCATTCGCCGCGTCCGGGGATGGCATAGAGGCCCCAATGCAGGAACATACCAAAACGCGCATTCTGAAACCACTGTCCTCGTTTTTCTCGTTCTGTCATATCGGGTTTGTCCTTTCACAGCGCCCGCAGATGCAGGCGGAATGGCAGCTTGACGCAGCCCTTTATGGATCCATTATATCATTCTGCGCGTTTCTGCACAACACCGAAATCCGCGTGATTCAGCGACGGGTTTCTTCAAGGTACAGCTGAACGCGGCGCTGGATGCGGTCTGCGATCTGTCCGGCGGACTGCTCCTCCGCGAAATAATACGGCAGCTCGTCGGCAAGGATGCCGGAAACGGCGGCATCGTACTCGAACACGGACACGGCCTCCGCCTGTAATTCACGCAGAAGCCGCTGTGCATCAGTATCCGTCATGGCCGCCGTCTTTTTCTCAAAATCTGACTGTACTGGCAGCCAGCCGCCGCGGCTTCGTGCGGCGATTCCGCCTCCGGCTGTGTCTGGCGCTTGGCAAGTTCCAGCAGGCAGAGAAACTCTGGAGAATCGAAGCTTGCCTGTGCCGCGTCATAGTCTATAAAGGCATCCGGCGCATAAAGTAGCAGCATCTGAATCATGGATGCGCCATCGTCCTGCGAAAAGACGGAAGAAATGTCCGGGTGCGCCTGCGCGGTATCCAGAAAGTCTGACATGGACCATGCCTCTCTAGCCGCGGCCCAAGCTCTCCATGCGAGAACGATCAAGCAACAGTTATCTGACAAACGTGAGACGATAGTTCATTATGAACAAGCGCAAAGTTGAAGTGGCAGAATGTTTAAGAGAAATTGAGTGCTGAACCATTTGAATACAAAATGCAAGTGCCTGCGTTCAACCGACACTTGCATTTTGTGTTTATTTTCTTGTGTGTAATTGGATCACTGTAGAAGCAATGAGAATAATAGTACTTATGTGCAGGAGAATTCGTGCAGTTGTGTTTGACGATTGAAATAGAATTCCAAAATCAGACAAGAGAATACATAGGAGCAAAGCCAGAGAAATAATAAGCTGTAGGCAAAGATATGGACGCATGACACTTAACTCCAACTGACGATTTCCAAAGTGTCTTGGCCTAAAACGGTCCAATAGATCTTTACCGCAAAGTTGGTGTTTCGATTAGTGTAAGAGGAGGTCGGCCAAAAATCACCAGATGTATAGATTTGGGATTCATAACCTTCTTCTGTAAGAACGTACTTGCTTCTGGATATTGTAGCATATACGTCTGGAAAATCGGTCACCTGTCCAATCCATGTAATTTCAGTTTCATTGCACCTAACATAATGGTCTGGAATCAAGAAACTGATTGCGCCTGTTGCGAAGCCAAAACGCTCGAGAATGACAGCTGCAGAACTGGAGGCAATAGCCGCAGGCAGAGTCAAGAGAGAAGCGATTAACGATGCAAAAGAAGCAATATTTTGATATACACCGGCGACATTGTAACGGGAACTTAAATAGGAGTTGTAATCATAGTAGATGTTCAGCGCTCTTGTACCCACAACGTGGTCGGTACTTCCGTAAAAGTTATATGTTATTTTGCCACGGTAGGTAAAGCCGATTGGAATATCTGAACCTTTGGGTGTGACCGCTTTGTTAGACGTATGTAGCTGGTTTTTTGCAGGGACAGTGACAACCTCATTATTTCCAGTTCGTAAGTCAGTATTGTAGATGGATTGGCTAGAACGATCGAGGTAAGACTCAGCAAGGATATCACCGTGGCTATTAGTAATTGAAAATTTTGCATTGCCGTCAGGAAGGTCATTTGCGATGAGGTAAGTGCCGTCGCTTAGTTGTACATATGTACTGGTGGGGTCTGTAGAGGTGTGAGATGCTGCTGAGGCGGGGGCGCAGAGTAAAGCGGATAACATAGACAGGCAAAGAATAAGTGATACAAACTTTCGCACAAAACTACCTCCTTTTCATAGCGTGGCGATGTTACTCTACGGGAACTATTTAAATTGTAACAAAAATTCGCAAGAAAATCAACAACAAATTCGTACAAACATACAAAAACAGAGGATACCCAAAAGGTTTACTATCATAAACTTATTGTAGCATATAAGTTTACTGTTGTCGACCTTTTGGAACAAATCAACTCTCAGGCTGATGCAGTACCCAATTGCTTCTCCCAGCGTGCGAAAATGTATGCAGTTGGTAGGGGCGGGGCTCTGCTCCGCCCGATGGGCAGCTGTAAATTTGCACAACGCTCCGTAGGGGCCGACGACTCTGTTGGCCCGAAAATGTTGCGGATTTTCCGTAGATTTCCGTAAAAGCGATGCATTCTGCGGGCGGACAGAGGCGTCCGCCCCTACGCTGAAACAGGAAAGTAGTTGCGGATTCGCCGTAAACTTTCGAAGAAATTCACTGCATCCTGCCGGGCGGACAGAGCCCCGCCACCTACCAGCTGCATACGCAGCTGACGGTGGGCGCAAAAAACAGGCGCTGCCGGTGGCAGCGCCTGTTTGGGGTTTGTTGTGGAATTAGCCCAGCTCGGAGAAGTACTTGATGGTGCGGACCATCTGGCTGGTGTAGGAGTTCTCGTTGTCGTACCAGGAAACGACCTGAACCTGGGTATCGCCGTTCGGCAGGGGCAGGACCATGGTCTGCGTTGCATCGAACAGGGAACCGAAGCGCATACCGATGATGTCGGAGGAGACGATCTCGTCGGTGTTGTAGCCGAAGGACTCGGTGGCTTCCGCCTTCATCTGGGCGTTGACCTGATCAACGGTGACAGCACCCTTGACGACTGCGTTCAGGATGGTGGTGGAGCCGGTGGGAGTCGGGACGCGCTGTGCTGCGCCGATGAGCTTGCCGTTCAGCTCCGGAATGACGAGGCCGATGGCCTTGGCTGCGCCGGTGGAGTTCGGAACGATGTTGACAGCGGCTGCACGGCTGCGGCGGAGGTCACCCTTGCGCTGCGGGCCGTCGAGCGGCATCTGGTCGCCGGTGTAGGCGTGGATGGTGCACATAATGCCGGACTCGATGGGAGCCAGGTCGTTCAGAGCCTTGGCCATCGGAGCGAGGCAGTTGGTGGTGCAGGAAGCGGCAGAGATGATGTTGTCTTCCTTGGTCAGCGTCTTGTGGTTGACGTTGAAAACGATGGTGGGCAGATCGTTGCCGGCCGGAGCGGAGATAACGACCTTGCGGGCGCCTGCGTCGATATGAGCCTGTGCCTTGGCCTTGCTGGTATAGAAGCCGGTGCATTCGAGGACGACGTCAACGCCGAGCTTGCCCCAGGGCAGATCAGCTGCGTTGGGCATCTTGTAGATGACGATCTTCTTGCCGTCGACAACGATGTAGTTGTCTTCGCCTTCGCCCTCGTGGAAATCAACGGTGTGGCCCTGCGCGACATAGTTGCCCTGCGTGGAGTCGTACTTCAGCAGGTGCGCAAGCATCTTGGCGGAAGTCAGGTCGTTGATGGCGACGACTTCGTAGCCCTCAGCGCCGAACATCTGACGGAACGCCAGACGGCCGATACGGCCAAAACCATTGATTGCAACTTTAACAGACATAATGAATTTCCTCCTTATTACCTGCCGGCTGGATGCCGGCCAATATACTGTGTGTTCCACAACATTCTGCTAAATTATACCGCAATATTCTTCCGATGTCCAGTATTATTTTACCCAAAAACCAACGGTTTCTGCCTTAAAATCTTTACAATTTCGTCTGTCTGTCCAAATTGTTTATGAGGGCGGCTAAAAAAGTTTTGGAGGCGGTAAATTTTCTGTGAACACTGCGCGGAAAGGTCTGCGATTCCATAGATTTGTTCATAAATCCAGTGTATTCTAATTCTGTTTATTCTGAAATGAAGGATTGTGACCCAATGCTTGAGCTGAAACAGATCGTAAAGGACTATCAGGCCGGAGACACCGCCGTTCACGCGCTGAAGGGCGTGTCGATCCGGTTCCGGCGGCATGAATTCGTCGCTGTGCTGGGGCCGTCCGGCTGCGGAAAGACGACGCTTCTGAACATCATCGGCGGACTGGATCAATATACCTCCGGCGATCTTGTCATCGGCGGACGCTCGACGAAGGACTTTTCCGCGCGGGACTGGGATACCTACCGCAACCATTCCATCGGTTTCGTCTTTCAGAGCTATAACCTGATCCCGCACCAGACGGTTCTGCAGAACGTGGAGCTTGCGCTGACGCTTTCTGGCGTGAGCAAGTCCGAGCGTAGGCGGCGTGCCGTGCAGGCGCTGGAAAAGGTCGGTCTGGGTGACCAGCTGCATAAAAAGCCCAACCAGATGTCCGGCGGACAGATGCAGCGCGTGGCGATTGCGCGGGCGCTGGTCAACGATCCGGAGATTTTGCTGGCCGACGAGCCGACCGGCGCGCTGGACAGTGAAACGTCTGTGCAGGTCATGGAGCTTCTGAAGCAGATCGCGGACGAAAAGCTCATTATCATGGTCACGCACAACCCGGAGCTTGCCGCGCGCTACGCTACGCGGACGGTGCGGCTGCTCGACGGAAGCATTCTGGCGGACAGCGCGCCGTATGAAGACGCGGCGGAGCCGCCGGTGAAGACGGAAGCAGGTAAGCGGCGCACGTCCATGTCGTTTTTCACGGCACTGGGACTGAGTCTCAATAACCTGATGACGAAGAAGGCCCGCACGATCCTGACCGCCTTTGCAGGCTCCATCGGCATCATCGGAATTGCGCTGATCTTGTCCCTCTCCAATGGCATTCAGACGTATATCAACGACGTGCAGGAGGACACGCTTTCGTCCTATCCGGTGACGATTGAGGCGGAAAGCGCGGATATGTCCGGCATGGTGACGGCGCTGATGGGCGTACACAGCGAAGAGGCCGGAAAAACGCATACGGACGGGCGCGTCTACGCGTCAAACGTCATGTACGACCTGATGCAGAGCCTGAACGAGAACGGCACGCAGACAAACGATCTGGAAGCCTTCAAGCGCTATCTGGATAACCCGGACAGCGAAATTCATCAATATCTGACCTCGATCCAGTATGCCTATGACCTGTCGCTGCCGGTCTACACAAAGGACGCAGACGACAATATCGTCAAGGCCGACGTGATGGAGCTGCTGCAGAACATGATGAGCAGTATGTACGGCGGCGATTACAGCAGTTATTTTTCACAGTTCGGCAGCTATTATTCCGCCATGGACGTCTGGGAGGAGCTGCTGCCGGACGAGGACGGGACGGGGATCTCCCCGCTTTTGAAGTCGCAGTACGATGTGCTCTACGGCAGATGGCCGGAAAGCTATGACGAGGTCGTGCTGGTCGTGGGAGAAAACAATGAGATCTCCGATCTGGTCATGTACGCGATGGGCCTCAAGACCGAGCAGGAAATGACGGACGCGATGCAGGCGGCCATGAATCAGGAGACGATTGAAAAATCGGACGCGAGCTGGAGCTATGAGGAGCTTTGCGGCCACACCTTCCAGCTGATCCTGCCCTTCGAGCATTACGCCCAGAACGCGGACGGCAGCTGGACCGATCTGAGCCAGAGTGAGGCGGGGATGGAATATCTCTACGGCTCCGACGAGGTCGGCACGACGCTGAAGATCGTCGGCGTGCTGCGGCCGGACCCGGACGCGGCGAACAGCATGGTGCGCGGGTCGCTGGGGTATACAAGTGCACTGACGCAGTATGTGCTGGACGCCGCCTCCGAAAGCGCGGTCATCCGGCAGCAGCTGGACGATCCCGAAACGGATGTTCTGACAGGCCTGCCGTTCAAAACAGGCGACGAGGAAGCGCCTGACGCGGCGCAGATGCGCGAGGCGGTCGAAGCCGTTCTGGCGGATGCGGACACGCAGGAAAAGGCGCAGATGTACGCAGATATGTCAAAGCAGGCGCCGGGCGAGTATCTGGATGGCGCCGTACAGCAGGCCATGGACGGCATGACGCGTGAAACAATCGAAGCGCAGATGACGGACTCTTATGCGGAGCAGATGGGAACCGATCCGGAAACCGTACGCGGGTATATCGCGCAGATGGACGACGAGACGCTGTTCGATTATGTTGCACAGATGCTGCGTGAGCAGATTGCAGCGCAGTATGCCGAAGCAGTCTCGGCGCAGCTGGCCGGGCTTTCGTCCGAGCAGCTGGCCGCCGCGATGGACGCGGCGGAGCTGACAGACGAGCAGGTGCAGTATCTCTATGACACATCTGTTCCCGCCGCGTATTCGGATTCGACTCTTGAGGACACGCTTTCGGCGCTCGGATATGTAGAACGCTCCAAGCCGTCGAAGGTCAATCTGTACGCCTCCACGTTTTCTGACAAGGACGCCATCGGCGACTGCATTGAGCGCTACAACAGCGCGCTGCCGGAGGACGACCAGATCACGTATACGGACTATGTTGCGCTGCTGATGAGTTCGGTCACGACGATCATCAACGCCATTTCGTATGTTCTGATCGCGTTTGTCTCGATCTCGCTGGTCGTCTCGTCGATCATGATCGGCATTATCACATATATTTCCGTGCTGGAGCGCACAAAGGAGATCGGCATTCTGCGCGCCATCGGCGCGTCGAAGCACGATATCGCGCGGGTATTCAACGCCGAAACGCTGATCGAGGGTCTGATTGCGGGATTGCTTGGCGTGGGACTGACGCTGGTGCTGATTTTGCCGATCAACGCGGTCGTACAGCATCTGACCGACATTGCCTCGCTCGGCGCAAAGCTGCCGTGGCAGGCCGGTGCGGCGCTGGTCGCCATTTCGATGCTGCTGACCTTCCTCGCAGGACTCATCCCGTCGTCCCTCGCGGCAAAGAAGGACCCGGTCGTAGCGCTGCGGACGGAGTAACAATATAACCGGCAAAAGCCGCCCGGCGGGGCGGCTTTTGCCGGTTATAGAACATTCAGACTTCTGCGTGAAAGATGCTCCGAAATTTGCAGCTGCCCAGCGGGCGGTTCCGGTCAGCGGTCTGCCGCCGGTTTTGTCTCGCGGAACTTGAGGTCGGCGAGCATATTGTCGTAGAATTCCTTGCTGATCTTATATTTGCGCAGATAGATCACATAGCCCGCGACGATCAGGACAAGCGGGATGGCCAGCATGGCCAGCTTGATGGTCAGCTTGCCGGATGCGTCGATGGCTGCGGCTGCCGTGTCAGAGCCCTTTGTCTTGATGCCGGCCAGCATGATGCTGACGCTGATGAGGCCGGTCGAGAGCGCGCCGCCGATCTTGTTGACAAGCGGCTGGATGGAGAACGTGATGGATTCCGAGCGCCGGCCCAGCTTCCACTGGCCGTATTCAATGGTATCGGCGAGGAACATGAGCATCAGCAGCTGGATGAACGCCTGACCGACGAACATCAAAATCGCAGAGACGGCGATCAGGCCGATAGAATGCTCGGCAAAGAAGAAGGCCAGATAGCCCGCGACCACAAGGACCGTCGCGCCGGTATAGAGCTGGCGGCGGTCATATTTTTTGGAAAACAGCGGGAAGATCATCAGTGCCGCCAGCTGTGCCACGCCGCAGACGGCGGCCAGAATGGCGTACATATTGATATCGCCGTAGAGATACTGCATATAGTACGTCGCAAAGCCGGTCGTCGTGCAGTAACCGACCATAAACAGCGCCATGGAGAGCGTTGTCCACATGAGCTGATTGTTTTTTGTGATGGCGTTCCACATATCGCGGATGGTGAACTTCTCGTCGTCCTCCTTGATCTCGCGGTTCTCCTTTACGCCGAACAGCGGGAAGCAGAGTCCTGCCAGATAAATAACGCTCACCGAGACGGCGACCGTCATCCACGCTTTCGGCGTGTTGCCAAGGGCGGCGGTAATGGGCTGCCAGCCGACCATGATGATGTACATACCGATGTTTGCGCAGATACGCGCGAACGCGCCGTAATTCTCGCGCTGCTTCTGATCCTGCGTCAGGGCGGGCAGGAGCGTCCAATAGGCAATGTCATTGATGCCATAGCTGATATCCCAGAGGACATACGCGGCTGCGAAGAAAATGACATAGGCCGTGCCGGTGCCGACGTTGCCGAACAGGATCAGATAGAAGATCACGGACACGACGCCGCCGACCAGGATCGCGGGCTTGAATTTGCCCCATTTTGTGTGGATATTGTCAATGACAAGGCCCGTGATGGGGTCGTTCAGCGCGTCGGCGATGCGCAGGACCGACAGCACAAGGCTCACTGCCGCAAACACATGGATGGGCAGCGAGAGAATATTGGAAAGGAAATACAAAAGCGCGTTTGCCTCGAACGCATAGAACATATCACGGCCGATCGTGCCGAGGCCAAAGAAATATTTATTGCGGCGGTCAGGATTTTTCATGACTGCACCTCCCGGATAAAATAGACATTGGAGCCGAAATCGCCCTGCATACGCCCGTCCGCATCGTAGCCGGTCCCGGCAAAGCGCGGCGCAAGCATGATCCCGGCGCTGTAGGCCGCACCGGAGGCCGTGACGGTCTGCTGGCCGTCGTACATTTTGTAATAGCTGTCCGCCGTCTGCACGGCAAGGCCGTTCGGGTTCAGCTTCACGGGCAGCACATGGCGCAGAAGCGAACCGAAATCGCCGACGCGCAGCAGCTGCGGGCGGCTGTCGAGCCGGTACTGCTTCTTCTCGTCCAGACCGGTCACGCGCAGACGCTCATAGCCTGGAGCGGCGTGCTGTACGCCGTGGAACACGCCCGCGACCGTCTCCTCCTTCGTCTTCGCCTGCCAGATGATCCCGCCGCCGTCCGTTTTGCCTCTTGTGAAGCGGCCATACTGAAGCGTGCGGCGGTGTGCCTTGTAAAACTCGATCTGCGCGCGGATCTCCGTCTGCTCAACGGGAAGCAGCTCCGTCAGATCCAGCTCGTAGCCGAGGCAGCCGAACAGGCTGACGTTTCCGCGCGTGGGAAGCGGCGTTGCGCGCAGCGTCTGCGCGTGCGGCCCCGCCGACACGTGCGCGCCGAGGCACGAGAGCGGATAGAGGTAGCTGAGGCTCTGCTGGATGCGCAGACGCTCGACAGGGTCGGTATCATCCGAGCACCAGATCTGCGGGGAGAAATAGAGCATCCCGCAGTCGAACCGGTTGCCGCCGGACGAGCAGCTTTCGAGAAGAACCTCGGGCCGCGGCTCAAAAATGCGGCGCAGCACGTCGTAAAGTCCAAGGATGAATTCATGCTGCTTTGCGCCGAGCGCGCAGGAATGGCGGTTCATGTCCCACTTGACGTAGGAAATGGGCGCAGAATCAAGGATCCCGCCGACGCTTTCGACGATATGATCCCGCACCTCCGGCTTCGTAAGGTCGAGCAGCAGCTGGTGGCGGCCCAGAAGATCGGCGCGGCCAAGGCTGTCGTGCAGCGCCCAGTCCGGATGTCTGCGGTACAGCTCCGAATCCGGACTGACGGATTCCGGCTCGAACCAGAGGCCGAACTGCAGCCCCATCGCATTCAGCTTTTCGCCGAGTCCCTTCAGGCCGTTCGGGAGCTTTTTGGCGTTTACGGAGTAATCGCCGAGGCTGCTGGTATCGCTGTCACGCTTGCCGAACCAGCCGTCGTCGAGCACGAACAGCTCGCAGCCCAGCTGCTTTGCAAGCTTTCCGAGCCGCAGGAGCTTCGCCTCCGTGAAGTCGAACATACAGCCCTCCCAGCTGTTATAGACGATGGGACGGGGCCGGTTTTTCCAATACGGCGGAATGAGCGCTTCGTTCACATAGCGGCCGAAGCAGTCCGTAATGCCGCCGAAGCCGGCATCGGACCACGCCATGACAGCCTCCGGCGTCTCGAACCGCTCCCCCGGCGCAAGCTCCCAATTGAAATTTGCGGGAGAAATGCCATGCATCACGCGCGTGAGGCCCTGCAGGCTTTTCTGCGCGCTCAGATAATGGCTGCCGGAATAAAGCAGATTAAAGCCGCAGACCTCGCCTGCCGTCTCCGCCGCATCCGGGGCGGCAAGCAGGAAGCCGGGGTTCGCACGGCTGGACGACGCGCCGGTCGTGCTTTCCAGACAGGTACGCGCCATAGTGACGGGCGTTTCGGTATGCTGCATTTCGGCAATCCAGCCGCCGGAAAAGGTGTGCAGCGTCCAGTCGCCCGGAAGGTCCGTGTTGGCGCTCATAAGCTTCCGGATAGAGATGGGCGTATCGCCGCAGTTTTCCAGAATCGCTCTTCTTGTGAAGACCGTTGGCAGAACGCCATATAAAAGCGTCAGGCGGAGCTTCGCCGCGCTGTCTTCCAGATAGACAGCAAGAACCGTCTGCCCGCGCGAGGCCGGAAGCGCGGAGGGGTGAGCAGATTTCAGCGCTTCGCAGCCGGTATAATGGAACTCCGTGGAAATCGGCACGCCGTTCTGCAGCAGCTCCATGGGGCTTTCGCGGTAGTCTCCCCTGCCGCAGCCGCTCCATTCCAGCGGAAAAATATCCAGACAGTTGGCGTTGGAGCCTTCCCGGTAAAGCGTGCTGTCTCCCCAGCCGTTGCCGGGCCGGACGGCAAGTGCGTCTGCGTCGGACGCGCTCAGGCGCGTGCCGAGGTGCAGATGCTCCAGAAAGCCGTCCCGGACGCGGAACAGATAGGAGCTTTTTTTATTTTGCAGGTGAAACACGCCGTGCTTGACTGTGATCATTCGACGCGGTAGACCTCCCCTCTGACATACGTGTTATAGGCCTCGTCCGTTACGCCGTCATTGCGGATCATATCGGCGTAGAACTCACCAGAGCGCTTGATCGTGCGCGTCTGGGTGGCGTAATCGACGTTGATGAGGCCGAAACGGGCACTCTCGCCCTCGAGCCATTCAAAGTTGTCGCAGAAGCACCAGTGATAATACCGCTCGAACGGCAGGCCGGAACGGAGCATGGCGTGCAGGTGCTCGTAGATATACCGGGCGCGGAAGGCATCCTGATTGTCGCAGGTGCCGTTTTCCGTGACCCAGATGGGGCGCTTGAGCAGCTTTTCCAGCTTGGCTGCGGCCTGCGGCAGACCGTCGGGATAAATCTCCCAGCCGAGGTCGTTGCGCGGGCTGTTTTTCCGGACGCCGTCGGCAAAGCCCGTGACGGTCGAGCGCGTGTAATAGTTGACGCCATGGAAATCGCAGTATTCGCCCTTCGGCAGCTTCCAGTGGTTCTTCAGCGGCAGGCGGAACACGCCTGTGGACATAGCCTGCGTAATTGCGCCCTGAAACAGCCACTCGACGGCTCTGGCCGTGGCGGTCTGCACGGGATTTTTCGGGTTTTCCGGCTCAAATACGCGCAGATGATTGGCAAAGCCGACCATGGTGTCGGTATAACCCATGGCTTCGCGCGTCGCGTGGAGCATCTGATAGCAGCGGATGTGGCAGAAGGCCATATTTTCCAGCACCGTGAACGTCTCGGAAAAGCTTTTATGGCCGGGAGGCCAGTCGCCGAAGAAATAGCCGTTTGTGGCGTAGACGTTCGGCTCGTTGATGGTGATCCAGTCGCTGACCAGATTGCCGAAGCGGTCGGCGCAAAGCTTTGCGAAGGACAGAAAATCGTCCAGATTCTCCCGCTTTGAAAAGCCGCCCAGACGCTCGAACCACATGGGGTTGGAAAAATGATGGATGGTCAGCAGCGGGCGGATGCCAAGCTGCCGCATATATTCCAGCTCCGCGCGGTAATGCGCGATCGCCGTTTCATCGATCTCGCCGCGCGCGGGCATGATGCGCGCCCACTCCACGCCCATGCGGGCGATGGGCAGGTGCAGCCCCGCCATCAGCGCGCAGTCCTCGCGCCAGCGGTTCCAATGGTCGTCGGCCACCGCGGGGTCAGAGTCGTCCTTGATCCGGCCCTGATGGTACCAGTCATTCCAGTTGCTTCCGACCTCGCCGCCCTCGATCTGCGCCGAGGCGGAACTGACGCCAAGCAAAAATCCTTCCGGGAACTGCAGCCGCATGGGTCGTCCTCCTTTTACCTCTTATGGGTGTATATACTTGTTTATATTGTATGTGTTTTTCCAGTCTCCCGCAAGTGTCAATTTTGGACGAAAGCGGGCCTGAAAATCTGTTCAGGTTTCCATATAGCGAAACTGCGGTGATATGTTACAATAATATTGTTGTTATGGAAACCAACGAACGGCATGGGGAGAAATGAATATGCGTCATACAAGATGGTTTAAGGACATGGTTTTTTATCAGATCTGGCCCCGGAGCTTCCGCGACGGAAACGGCGACGGGATCGGCGATCTGTGGGGGGTATTGGAGAAGCTCGACTATCTGAAGGAGCTCGGCATTGACGGCGTCTGGTTCTCGCCGCTCTATCCGTCGCCCGGCGCGGACTGCGGCTATGATATTTCGGATTACATGGACATTGCACCGGAATACGGCGGCATGGAAGCGTTTCGGGCCGTTCTGGAGGGCCTTCACCAGCGCGGGATGAAGCTTGTCATGGATTTGGTCGTCAATCACACGAGCGACGAGCATGAATGGTTCCAGAAATCCCGGCGGCGCATTGAGCCGTATACCGATTATTATATCTGGCGGCCCGCAAAGCCGAACGGAAAACTGCCAAACAACTGGGACAGTCATTTTGAGGGCAAGGCATGGCAGTGGGACGATCTGCGGCAGGAATATTATCTGCATCTGTTTGCCGTCAAGCAGCCGGATCTCAACATGGACAATCCGCTTGTCCGAACAGAGGTCAAGAAGATCCTCAAATTCTGGCTCGATCTCGGCGTCGACGGCTTCCGTGAAGATGTGATCACCTTTATTTCCAAAAAGGAGGGCCTGCCGGACGACCATCTGTTCCCGATCTTCAAGGGCATCCGGTTTTACAATCACGGCCCGCACATCCACGAGTATCTGCAGGAGTTCCGCCGCGATGTGCTGGAAAATTACGACTGCATGACCATTGCTGAAGCGCCGCTCGTCACGCCGCAGCGGGCGCTGGATTACATCGAAGAATCGGACACGAATGAGATCGACATGATGATCCAGTTCCAGTGCATGTGCGCCGACTGCTTCTTTACGGACTATATGCCGCGCAGTTTCTCCTTAAAGCGCCTGCGCCGGGCCTTTTCCAGCTGGCAGACGCAGCTGGACGGGCGCGGCTGGAACGCGCTGTATCTCGAAAATCACGACCACCCGCGCGTAATCTCACGCTACGGCAGCGAACAGTACCGCGTGGAGAGCGGAAAAATGCTGGCTGTCAGCTATCTGTTTTTGAAGGGCACGCCGTTTATTTATCAGGGTCAGGAGATCGGCATGACAAACTGGCGGCCGGAAAGCACCAGTATGTACGAGGACGTCCAGACCCGCAACCAGCACCCGGACTGGCCGGAGGAAAAGCGCCTTGCGCTCTATCACCGCGCGTCCCGCGACTCTGCCCGCACGCCCGTGCAATGGACAGACGGCGAAAACGCCGGGTTCACGACCGGTACGCCATGGTTTTATGTAAACGAAAATTACAAGGACATCAACGTCGAACAGGCGCTGCACGACCCGGATTCGATCCTGAATTTCTATAAAAAGGCCATTGCCCTGCGCAAAAGCCTGCCCGTCGTCCGCGACGGCAGCTATCAGGAATATTACAGGGGCTCGGACAAGCTTTATGTCTATGCCCGCGAGACAAAGGAGCAGAAGCTGCTGGTGATCTGTTCGTTCACCGACAAGCCTGTGCGCTTTCAGGCGCCGTATAACTTCTCACTTGGCGACATGAAGCTTCTCCTGACGAATTACGACGGTACCCGCGAGGAAAACAGCTTCCTTACCCGCCCATACGAGGCCCGCGTCTATCTGTACGAATAAACGCTTCATTATATTATGTAAACACGCATGAACCCAGCCGGGTCCATGCGTGTTTTTCACTGTGCAAAAGCGATTTTTGTTCTCCTGCTGTCTTACAGGAAGAATTTCCGGTGCAGGGATTCGCGCAGGGGCTTGCAGATGGCGATGACGATCAGCATCAGGCCGAGCACAATGCCCGCGACCATCGGATAAAATGACCAGAAGAGCGTCTCGTGGATCTGGAACGTCAGATTGATCAGGAACTCGATGAGCACGGCCAGACCGCCGCCGAGGATCAGCATACCGCCGTAGATGTAAAGATACCCGCCGCGCAGATAGTGCGTCAGGGCAACAGCTGCGCTGATGAGCAGGCCGATCGCACCTGTGACCGGGAATGCAAAGGACAAGAACCAGTGCCCGCCGGTGGCAAAGTTGATATAGAGCAGGTACAGTCCCACCGCGATGAAATCGACCGGCACAAATATGACGGGATTGGGCCGCCGGAACCACATGGGCAGCAGGATAACGACATACAGCAGCGCAATCGCTCCCGCCGCATAGCCGGACCAGACAAGCGTTCCGTTGATGCGCCAGTCGCACAGCAGACACAAAAGTGCGGGCAGAAGCGCCGCGATGGTCAGCACGAACAGGACGCCGGAACGGTTCACGTCCTCGGGCCGGATGCGCTTGTCCGGCGGAAAGGGCGGCTCGGAAAGATTGCGCGGAATATCAGGATGGAACACCGGCGTCCCGCACAGAGGACATTTTTTCTCGCTGTCGGCGAGTTCAACGCCGCATTTGACACAATACATGCTTTTGTAGCCTCCTATTCATGCCCAGCGCTGGTTGCTCTCGACCTTGACGGGCAGCCCCAGCGTGTGCAGCACACGGTAAAAATGAGATTCCAGCTCCGGCTCGCGGATGTTCCGGATCATGTTGATATACATGGTGCCGTTCCAGCTGACGACGCCGCAGTTGTGCGGAGCTTTGGCCTGCACGCCGATGATGAAGTCCATCCGCGCAACATACGGAGCCATTTCCTCCGGCAGTCTGACAAGACCGAGGTTGGACAGGCACAGGCAGGATTTGCACTCGCCGACCAGATCGAACACGGCCTTCATGGCGATATTTTTCACGAACAGCGGCATGACGCGCAGCACAGCGGAGCGTTCGCTCGCCACGTTCGTCGCGATCTTCGCCGCCATCATCCGGGGATCGTTTTCCAGACCCATCCGGTAATGAACGATCCGGCAGATCTCCGCAAGAGAATAGTCGCCCAGGCGCGGATCGATCTCCGGCGTGACATAGGACGCAAAGTTCCGCATCGTCCGGCTCGGGAACAGGCCGCGCAGATTGACCGGCAGCAGGACCTTGACAGGCTTGCGCCGCATACGGCGCGGAACCTTTTCATTCTGCAGGTCGCTGATGGCCTTCATCATGACGGCGGCAATGAACTCTGTCACGCTGACGCCGAATTCCTTCGCCTTTTCCTTGACAGCGGGGACGGGCAGCATGAGCGTGGTGAGGTTCAAAAAGCCGTCCGGCTCCGGCGTTCCGCTCATGTGGTAGGCGGTCTGCTCGGCGCGGCTGGCGGTGATGTCGCCCGCGTAGCGCAGGAAGCTGTCCTCCAGCTCCTCCGGGTCAGGATCCTCCAAGCGGCCCAAAACGCCGTTTTCGGCGGGGATATTGATCTTGTATTTCTGGCACAGGTATTCCGCAACCAGCGTTTTGAGGAAGATCAGACCGCCCGTGCCGTCCGTGACTGCGTGGAAGAACTCCACGGCGATACGGCTGCCGTAGACCAGCACACGGAAGGCGCATTTGCGCACGTCGTCAAACGGGACGTGGACAAGCGGATAGCTCTTGTCTTCTTCAATCGCGGGAGCCTTCGTGATCTCCTCGAGATAGTACCAGAACACGCCCCGGCGCAGGCGGACGGCGATGGACGGGAAGCGCCGCACCGTCACGTCCAGCGCGGCGCGCAGCACGTTCAGATCGACCTCCTCCGTCAGCGTGGCGGACAGGCGGAAATAATTCGTCCAGTTCCGTCGCTTGGCCGCCGGGTAAATTTTCGCGGCGTTATCCAGCCGCATCCAGCGCAGCTTGCGCACCGGAGAGAGCACACGCGTCATGAACCGTCCGATGGTGTCAAAATCGGACATATTTTCATTCAGATAATACAGCACATATGCGTGCCAGCGCTCCGGCGCAATAACGATCTGGCTCTTGCAGCCGGAATCGAGCAGCTTTTTATGGAGCATCCGCGTATCGTCGAGCATGACCTCGTCCCCGCCGACGAACAGCAGCGACGGCGGCAGGCCCGTCAGATCGCCGAACAGCGGCGAGCAGAGGGGATCTTTCGGGTCGTCGGTATAGCAGGCGGCATAGAATTGCAGCAGCTCCGGCGTCATGGAGGGGTCGATGTCGCGGTTGTCGATATAGGACTGGCCGGAGCCGGTCAGGTCGGTCCACGGCGAAATGCCGATCAGGCCGCACGGAAGCGGCAGGCGCAGCTCCTTAAGGCGCAGGCAGAGGGCGTAAATAAGTCCGCCGCCGGCAGACTCGCCGCAGAGCAGGATCTGGCTGGCGGGATAGCCCTTGGAGAGCAGATACTGATAGCTCACGACCGCGTCGTCCAGCGCAGCCGGAAAGCGGTCCTCCGGGGCCAGACGGTAGGCTGCGCAGAACACGCGCACACCGCACTCGTCTGAAAGCGTGGCCGCGAAGCCCTTGGCATAGTCCAGATTGCCGCAGGTGTAGCCGCCGCCGTGCAGATAGAGCACGACGCCCTGCCGCCGCTCGTCCTTGGGCATGATCCACGCGCCCTGGAACGGGCCGAAGTCATGGTCGCGGACGATCACGTCGCGCCGGTGGATGGCCTCCATCAGTTCGCCGAGCTTGTCCTGTCCCTTCCGGGTGATCTCCAGAGAGCAGTTGGCGACAAAGGGTTTAAAGAAATTGAGCTGTGCGCGCACCAGCTTCGCAGGCAGACCCATAGATACCGTTCCTTTCAGAAAAGCGTTTCAGTCAATTCGTATAGTATAGCATTAACCGGAATTTTTGTAAATACACGAAACCGCGCCGGAAGGGATTTTCCTTCCGGCGCGGTTAAAATCTTGAAGCAGGCCGTCAGCCGTTCAGCTGGACGGTTTTTCCGGCTGCTGCGGGGGCGTTTTTCGCGTCCAGAACGAACAGCTTTGCCTGCGCGGCGTTGGAATCGATCTGGAAGGTCAGGCTGTTGATTTTCCCGGACTCGAGCGGCTGGATCACCGTGCGCAGCAGCCGTCCGTCCGCCGCGTAGAACGCACAGATGGCGCGCGCACCGTCCTGCATGCAGGCGATCTCTGCAGTGACAGCGGTTCCGGTGCGCTGGGCTGAGAGAATTTCGGTCGAAGTGAGCAAGACCGGGACGGAATCGGTGTTGTTCAGCATGTTCGGCTCGTCCTGATGGAGTCTGACCGTGGCCGTCACGTCCTCGCCGTAAAGGGCGGCGAAGGAATCAGGCTCGTATTCGGCGATGACTGTGCCGCCGTACGTAAGGTTCTGGAAGGTGCGTTCGGCAAGCGTCTGGCCGTCGGGGCCGGTAAACAGGACGCTGCCGCTGGCCGGTTCCAGACTGCGGTTGACGACGACGGCCTGCAGGAATTTGCGGCTGCCGATCTGGAGCAGCGCAAGCTCGACCTCCGCGTCTGCGCTGCCGACAGTGCAGTCCGCAGTGTTGTCCTCCGGCGTATAATCGTCCTGTCCAGGCTCCTGCACATCAAATGTTACCGTCTGCTTCTCCGACGGGCAGGTGATATTGACGGTGAATTCCGCGCTTTCGCCCGGCAGGAGATTGCAGTCCTGCGCCGTGTTCACGCCGTTTGCGGTGAGCGTGAGACTGCTGACCGTGTGGTCGCCGGAGTTGGTGACGGTGAACGTAACGGGAAGCGTTTCGCCCGGAACAAGCGCGTCGGCGTCAAAGCTGACGTCAGAGAGCTTCAGGTCACTGACGGGCAGGATCTGCGTCCAGACAAGGTCCTTCGCGTCGTCTACCTCATCCTCAGAGATTGTCACAGTCGTGTGCATGCCGAGAGCATAGGTCCTGCCGTTCAGCGAAGCGGCGTTTAGATTTTCCAGATACTGCTCGTCGCCGATCAAGAGGATCGGTGCACTCCAATGGTCGTTTACAGCGTCATAATGCAGCGCGGCCAGATTGGCGCTTGCGCCGTTGGACTGGTTAAAATAGATGCTGTCGCCGACGATCACGAAGTCGCGGCCCAGGCCTTCGACCGGGACTGTGTTCCCCGCTTCGTCATGCAGCGCACCGCCGGCGTTCCAGATAAAGGATTCTGCATCCGTGCCGGGCAGTCTGCCGTATACGGCCCGGCCGGTCACGTTCTCGGCCAGCAGGCGGCTGTCGCAATAGAGCTTGCCGTCAGCGGTATAGGCGACGGCAGGCGCGCCGTTCTGTGCGCCGATGCAGATAGAGCCAACGCCTGCGGCGTCCGCTGCTTTGCGCGCGTCAAGCCATGCGCCGCCGCGATATTCCGCCGTATAGACCGCGCTGGCGGTGGGGTTCACAACGCTTTCTTCATTCGTGACCGCGGATTGCGCCCATGCGAGGACGGGCGTTCCGTTCACGCAGGAGAGCGTGGGCAGGTGCATATACTCGTTGGATTGATAGGTTTTCTGCGCGGTGAACGCGAGCGTGCTTTTGTCGACTGTGCCGACCACGATATTCTGGTGCTTGGCATAGGCGACGAGGGAATCGCCGGGCTCCTGCGTCGTGCGGGCGTAGGCGAGCCAGAGCGTCTGGCCGTCTGTGCAAAGCTGCGGCGCATCGTCCAAAATCGCACCCGCATCGGCACGCACGGGTTCACTCCAGCTTGTCCCGTCAAATTTCGTCAGCGCGATATAGCGCACGCCGGTATCCGCATCCGCGCGCACAAAGGCCGCGTAGAGCGCGCCCCCGTCCGAGACCATGACCGGCTGGGCGTTGCGGTATGTATTTTCCAGCAGCGGGTGATATTCCGTCCTCGCCTGCGCGGCACGGGCAGCGTAGGTCCGCACGGCAGCCGGGGCCCAGTCGGACTCCTCCGCAAGATAGCTGAGGTCAGACGGGGCATACGCAGAAGCCTCCGGTGCCGCATCCCACGCTGCACCGGACCGGAGGGAGTGGGATTTTACAGAATTTGCGGTGTATAGATGCCATGTCTGGTGGGCGAAGACCTTTTTTGCCTCCACCCATCCAATATATCCTTTTATAGCAAGTTCCCCGGTCAAGTCAGCAGATTGTAGGCCGCTGTTTGTTCCAATAATATTTATTTTTGTTTCCAGTTCTGCGCAGCCGTAGATACCAAGCCCAACAAACTTGCTACACCCGGCACCAATGAATCCTTCTAGTGTAAACGTAGGGTTAAATACGATATTTAGATCCCACATTTTTGTGTCGAAGCAGTAACTTCCACCGCCCCCGGCTTCAAAATAAAAACTCAAGTTCGTTTGGAATGTAACTGGTACAATCCACATCATAAAATTATGCTCAATATTTATCAGTTTGCTTTCACCAATGATAAGAAAATACCCTGATATTGTTTTGCTCCCAACGTCTCCCTCAAGATATCCGCAGAAGGTAAAATCCATTTTATCCTTAAAGAAATCTGCTTTGTTATTCTTCTGCACATATTTTTTGAGTTGTGTAACATTTCGTTTAAGCGGCCACTTGTTGTTTTTGAGCTTTCCGATTTTTTGCAGCTCTTTAATTTTCTCGATGTATTCCTTCGTCTGCTTCTCTTTTGATTCCTTGTCGTTCAGTTTCAGATTCACACCCAGCTGAATCTTATCCTCCGTACAGGAAAATACAACCGGTGCCTGCAACGGAAGGTCAAATTTTAGTGTAGTTCCACCAAGATACGGAATATCATCTGAAATTTTAAGACTAAGCGCACTACTTTTCAGCATGATTTCCGTGTTCTCGTTGACGGAGTTCCTTGCAAACTGTAAATTTATGTTTGTGTCAGCAAATTTTCCATCCGCATCCGTTACGCGAACAAAGCAGCCACCGCCCTCTGTGAATTTGCTGACATCGATCTTCTCAAATACGCCCGTGCTGCTTTCCACAATTTTCTGACTTCCCTGATAGAGCGCATAGCTCTTTGCGTCTTCAGGCTTCATGGCTATACACGTCAGATTAAACGGATTTGAACTTCCATCCCACCAGATTGAGTCGTTTCCGTTTTGCAGGCTGAAAATCTTTGTCTGCGTCACCAAATTTCGGCTACCGTATTTTGCTGCTTTGAGCTTCAGATTACCAGTGCCCTCAGGATAGAGGACTACGATCTCACCGTTCTGCCAGTCAACATTTTCATTTGTCCAGTCGAGATATCCGGTTTTACTGACCCGAATAACAACGTCATTGCTTGCTGAGAGATTAATGGACGCCCTACCGTTATTATCAGTAGAAGCAGTATCAGACTGCCGTGTTACAGTAGCGCCACTAATAGGTGCGCCAGCCTCGTCGACTACCTGAATACTATACCACCCTTTTGAAAGAATGGTATCTGCTTTCTCAGGGATAGTATTACCGTTCCAGGTTCTTAGAGGATATCCATTCCAAGTTTCTTTTGCTGCATCGTACGCAGTACTGTCCGTCCAGCCAGTAGTTCCCGGAGCATAATAAAGCGGAGCTCCACTCGGGAAAGGTTGGTTCTCATAGTCGATTACTCGGACTGTCGGAGCATTTCCACGAAAATAGAAGCCGTTTATTTCATCGTAAGCAAAAGCACAATTGCTGACACTGGAAACGCTCTTTCCAATAATAACGTTTTTTATTCCGGTACAATTTTTGAATGTCCACATTCTAATATTCGTAACGCCATTTCCGATTGTCAGCGTTCCAGTCAATCCTGTGCAAAAATGAAAAGCTTGTTGTCCGATACTTGTAACGCTATCAGGTATCGTAAGGCTACCTGTAAAGCGACAGCTGTTAAATGCTTCTTCTCCGATACTAGTCACGCTGTTTCCGATTTTTAAAGTTCCTTTAAATCTATAGCAACCAGAAAAAGCACCTCTTTCTATAGTGGTAACGCCGTCTCCGATTATCAAATCACCAGTAAATCCAGCGCAATCATAAAAGGCGTAAACTCCAATATAGGTAACACTATTAGGAATTTTCAGGCTTCCAGTAAATCCTTTACAGTGATAAAACGCGTATTTTTTTATCTCGACCACGCCATTTTCAATTGTTAGGCTGCCGTTGAATCCAGAGCAGTATCCAAACGCATTTTCACCAATGCTGTGTACATTGCTCGGAATTTTCAAATCACCGGTCAAATTTGAACAGTCAAAGAACGCATAATCGCCGATACTTGTAATTCCAGATTTTATCACCAGTTTTTTGAGCGACTTTCGGCTGCTATACCATGGTGCCCTGTTTTTGTTGTCATTTTCATAATCCTTCATCTTCCCCAATCCACTGATTGTCAGTACGCCCTCGGAATCCAGCATCCATGTCAGGTTCTTCCCGTCGCCCTCGCTGCCGCAATAGCCGGATGCGACAGTATCCGCCGCGAAGATCTCTGCCGTCAGGGCGGCCAGCATACACAGGGTAAGTGCAAGGGCGACGAGGCGGCGGAATCCAGACTGCTTTTTCATGATAACTCCCTCTTTCTTCTCATTTCTTTAGCAAATACTACCTGAATTTATTGTACATGGGAAATGCCCTCTTTGCAACGGGTTTGCAGAAAAAAATGGAGAAAATCGATGAGGATTTTCTCCGCTTAAGCATATCAAAGCATTCAGATTTTTATGGAGCAGTGTGGATTACGCAGAATGCGCCGTTTTTTACGGGAATCTGCGGGCGGACAGAGTCGTCCGCCCCTACAAGGAAGCGGGAAGGCGCATCCGAATCCGCCGGGCTTACAGCGAAAAATCTGCGTCGTCGTGGGTGTGCTTGGGGGCGGCGGGGCGGCCGGGGATGCGGCGGAGGGGGTCGTAGCGGAAGCGGCGGCAGCGGTGGTCGCTGGGGACGATGCCGCAGAACTGGCAGACCATCGTTTCATCGTCAATTTTCCCCGCGAACTGGCAATAGGTACAGTAGCGGTCGATCTTCTTTCGGAACAGCATGGGGCAGCAGCCTTTCTTTGATGTTTGCCCCCATTATACACGCTTTCCGTGCAAATTGCTATGGTACTTTTTGCGAAAAAGCAGCAGGCTCACCGAGCACAGCAGCAAAGACGCCGCTCCCGCCGTTTCCGGGCCTTGCGTGCCGGAAAAGGCGGCGGCGGGCCAGCTTTCCGCGTGCAGCAGCGGCGCGGCGATGAGCGTAAGCGTGCAGGAAAGCACGGCCTGAAGTGCCTTGCACGGCAGGAGCAGCCTCCCGGTCAGGCCGTGCTCCTGCACAGCGGCGCGGCTCTGCGCCAGAACGCTTACGCCGCCGAAGGACAAAAGCGCTGACGCGATGCACAGCTTCCATTGAAGCGCAAGCGCGCAGTCCGCCAGCGCTGCGCAGCCCGCAGACAGCTCCAGCGATCCGAGAACCAGCGGCAGAGCCTCCGGCGGCAGAAAGCGGCCCGCGACAAGCAGAAAATAGCAGGAGAGCACGGAAAAAACCGTGATAAACATACAGATCTGGATCGCGCTCATCCCCGCGCGGCGCACCGATTCGGAAAAGGCTGCGGCAAAGGATTCCGGCTGCAGCGGCTTCGCGACGGCTTTGGCGGGCGCGTACTGTTTTTTCGCGGTCAAACGGCAGACGAGCACGGCAGAGACGATCTGCACCGCGTACAAAAATGCGCCTGCCGCCGCGCTTTTGAAGACCGCGCCGCCGAGTACACCGAAGATGAACGACGGCCCCGCCTGATTGCAGACGGCAAGCGCGCGCTCCGCGTTCGCTCCGGACAGCTCCCCTCGCGCGTAAAGCGTACCCGCCGCCTGCGCGCCGGCCGGATAGCCGCCGAGAAGCCCCAGCAGAAATGCGCTGCCCGCTGCGGGCGGCAGGCGCAGGAGCTTTGCCGCCGCGCCTCCGAACCGCGCGGAGAGCCGTGCGGAATAGCCAAGCAGCAGGAACAGATTGCTGCACACAAAAAACGGAAACAGCGACGGCAGGATCACCCGCCCGCAGAGCGTGAGCGCGCTGCGCACGCCGTCCGCTGCAGCCTGCGGCAGCGCGATGAGCAGAACGAACGCCGCAGGAAGCGCAAGCGCCTGGAATAGCTTTTTCATGCCTCTCCCCTCCTCTGGATAAAAACCTATGCAGCGGTGGAAAGAATTAGTCTTTTGGGCATAAGCATATAGCAAACGAAAAACAGGAGGCGCTGCTGGTTGAAAAAACTGCGTTCGTATCTGGCCGCTGCATCTGTGCGGCTGGGGCTGCCGATGGATATTGCCGCGGGGCTGCCGCATCTGGAGGTCAACGGGTTCCGGGAGTGCTCGGTCGACCGGCACACCGGGATTCTGGAATATAACCGGGAGCGGATCGTGATCGGGCTGAACATCGGGAGCCTGACCGTCGTGGGAAGCGGGCTGGAGATCCGGCAGATGCACCGGGAACGGCTGACAATCATCGGGCAGATCGACTGTCTGACCTACGGTGAGGGAGGTCTGCGCGGATGTGGCGGGTGATCTGGTTTTTTCTCGGCGTGTCGCGGCTGTCCATCACGGGAGCAAGCCCGGAATGGTGTATGCAGCGGCTGGCAAAGGCGCGCGTCGCGTTTCATTTCTGCGCAAAACCGGACGACTTTACCGCCGAGGTCTGGATCTTGCGGCGGGACGAGGCGCGCGCGGCGCAGCTCGTGCGCATGGGCGGGTGCGACTGTGCGGTCACAGAGCGCGGCGGCTTTTCCACCGTGTTCGGCGGGCTGCGGAAGCGGCCCGCGCTGCTTATTCTGCTGGCAGCGGCTATCGCAGCGGGGATCGTTGTGCCGAAATATGTTTTTTTCTACGAAGTCGAGGGAAACGAGGCTGTCCCGAGTGCGCAGATCCTGCGGGAGCTGCGGGAGCTTGGCGTGGGGTTCGGGACATATGGGCCGTCGATCAAGCCGCAGGAGCTGAAGAACCAGATGCTGCTTCGCATTCCGAAGCTGCAGTGGCTGACGGTGCAGCAGAGCGGTATGTGTGCGCGCGTGGTCGTGCGGGAACGGCCAGACAAGGCTCCGGTGCTCGACCGAAAAGTGCCGACAGATGTAATCGCCTCGCGTGCGGGCGTCTTAACGCGCGTGGAGGCTGTGGCCGGGAACTGTCTCTGCGCGCCGGGGCAGGCTGTTGCAGGCGGAGAGCTGCTGGTATCGGCGTACACAGACTTCGGGTTTAAAACGCAGGTGACAGCGGCGCGGGCGGAGATCTACGCCGAGACGGTCCGGCAGGCCGTGTGCGTCCTACCGCAGGCGGAGCAGATCAAGACGAACCGCACGGCTCCGCGCTATGCGGTCAGTCTGCTTGTCGGACGGCGGCGCATTTCGCTTTTCGGCGCGGACATACCGGAAGGATTTTACGAAAAAGAGACAAAAACGCGGGTTCTAACGCTCCCCGGCGGGTTTTCTTTGCCTTTGGGGATTGCAATTACAAGAATTTGTGAGTATGATACAAGAGAAGAAACATTGCGGGCGCAGGACGCGGAAGGCAGGCTTCTGGAGCTGGTGCAGGCGGATGCCATGCGTGATATGATCGCCGGAAGCATCAGGAGCAGCTCTGTCCGGACGGAGCAGTCCGGCGGGTGTATCCGGCTGTTTGCCAGTCTGCGGTGCGAGGAAATGATCGCGCGTATGCGGCCCGCAAGCCTAAAGGAAGCGATTGAATGACAGAACGAACCATCAATGCAGAACGTGTCGAGCAGCTGATCGACGTTTTCGGCTCCTTCGACGAAAATGTGCGCCGGATCGAAGACGCCTTCGGCGTCAAGATCACGAACCGCAACAACGAGCTGAAGGTCACGGGCGACGAGGAGGCTGCCGACAAGGGGTGCCGCGCAATTGAAGCGCTGCTGGCGCTGTCAGCCAAGGGCGAGGAGATCGACGAGCAGAAGGTGCGCTACCTCATCAATCTCGTCAACACCGGAAACGAGGATCAGGTCAGCAAAATGGCCAAGGACGTCGTCTGCGTGACGGCCAAGGGGCGGCCCGTCAAGGCCAAGACCATCGGCCAGCAGAATTATCTTAAGGCCATTGAGAAAAACACCATCACCATTGGCGTCGGCCCCGCCGGTACGGGCAAGACGTATCTGGCCGTGGCGGAGGCAGTCGCGGCGTTCCGCGCAAAAACCGTCAACCGTATTATTCTGACGCGGCCCGCTGTGGAGGCTGGCGAACGGCTTGGCTTCCTGCCGGGCGATCTGCAGAACAAGGTAGACCCCTATCTGCGTCCATTATATGACGCGCTGTTCGATATGCTGGGGCCGGAGACGTATGGAAAGTATCTTGAGCGCGGAAATATCGAGGTCGCGCCGCTGGCCTATATGCGCGGGCGGACGCTGGACGACAGCTTTATCATTCTTGACGAGGCGCAGAACACCACGCGGGAGCAGATGAAAATGTTCCTGACGCGCCTCGGCTTCGGCTCGAAGATCGTCATTACCGGCGATATTACGCAGATCGATCTGCCGGGCGACAAGGTCAGCGGTCTGAAGGAGGCCATCCGGGTGCTGGACGGGGTCGAGGATATCCAGATCTGCCGTCTGACACCTGCGGATGTGGTGCGGCACGTGCTGGTGCAGCGCATCGTTGCGGCCTATGACAAATATGAAAAGAACCGGCTGCCGGACGAACGCGCCCGGACATTTACAAAGAAGCCGGACTGGAAGAGGGAAAAGAAATGAAGCATCGCATTGTCATCCGCTGCGAGGGCCGCAGTCTGCGTGATTTCGCGCTCAAGCAGCAGATCTCCAAATGTATCACCGCCGCGCTGGCCCATCAGGGCGTCAACACCCCATGTGAGATCAACGTCCTTGTGACGGACGACGAGGGCATCCGCGCCATCAACAACGCATACCGCAAGATCGACAAGGCGACGGACGTGCTGTCGTTCCCGATGTTTGAGCTGACGGCGGGGCAGCTTCCCGCGTCGTGGGAAGCATATAAAGACCCGGACACCGGGCTTGTGCCGCTGGGCGACATGGCCATCAGTCTCGAACGGGCCAGACAGCAGGCCGCCGAGTTCGGCCACAGCGCCCGGCGCGAGGTCGGGTATCTGACCATCCACTCCATTCTTCATCTGCTGGGCTACGACCATGTGGACGAAGGGCCGATGAAAAAGCAGATGCGTGCCGCCGAAGAGGCCATTCTGGCCGAAATTGAACTGCCGAGATGATGGAGCAGAATCTTTTTATCCGCCGCGCTGCAGTCACGGATGCGGAGTTGCTTGCCGAGACCCGGCGCAGCGCATGGGACGCGACGTATCGTGGAATCTATCCGGATGCATGGATCGACGAATATAATCTTGCTGAACAGACGCAGCGGGAACGGGCGAGGCTGGAGCAGACAGATTATATGGCATATCTGGTCATGGACGGCGGCCAGTGTGCAGGCTATTTCAGCTATGGCGCGGCAAGCCACGGTGGCTATAAGGACTTTTCTTTTTGCCTCAATTCTCTGTACCTGCTGCCGCCGTACCAGCATATGGGCCTGGGTCGACGCATCTTTGCACAGGTGCGTCAGGCCGCGCGGGAACGGAAACTGGACAGTTTTTTCTGCGGCTGCAATGTACATAATCTGCCCGCACGGCGCTTTTATGAAAAAATGGGCGGCGTGGTCGGAGAAATTGATGACGGACATGAGAATCTGGCCGAGGACCAGATGTATTTTGAATTTTGCACAGGAGAACAGATATGAAAACCAAAACCGCGATGATCACGATCGCCGGGCGGCCGAATGTCGGCAAGTCCACGCTTGCCAACGCGCTCGTCGGCGAGAAGATCGCCATCGTATCCCATAAACCCCAGACCACACGCAACCGCATCTGCGCCATCGTCGACCGCGGCGATACGCAGCTGGTGTTTATCGACACGCCGGGCTTCCATAGGCCGCGCACAAAGCTGGGCGATTATATGGTCAACGTCGTCAATCAATCCGTGGCCGACGTCGACGCCGTCATTCTGCTGGTCGAGCCGATCGCAAACGTCGGCCCGCAGGAGCAGGAGCTGATTGAGAAGATCAGGGAAGCAAAGGTTCCGGCGATTCTGGTCATCAACAAGATCGATACCGTGGAAAAGGAAACGCTGCTGCCGGTCATCGCGGCCTATAAGGATCTGCTGGACTTTACGGACGTCATTCCCATCAGCGCAAAGTGGCACGACGGGCTGGACAGCCTGATGCAGGTCTGCGAGGGCTTTGCACAGCCGGGGCCGTTCATGTTCCCGGAGGGCATTTCGACCGATATGCCCGAAAAGCAGGTCATGGCCGAGATCATCCGCGAAAAGCTGCTGTGGAACCTCGAAAAGGAAATTCCGCACGGCACGGCGGTCGAGATTACAAAATTCTCTGAGCGCGACGACGGCATCATTGATCTGGACGCGACGATCTACTGCGAAAAGGCCAGCCACAAGGGCATTATCATCGGCAAGAACGGCCAGATGCTCAAGAAGATCAGCTCGGATGCACGCAAGGACTGCGAACGCTTCATGGGCACGAAGGTCTTTTTGCAGACCTGGGTACGCGTCAAGGAAAACTGGCGCGACAGCGATTTCATGATCTCGAATTTCGGCTACCATAAGGATTGACGAAAACAACAGGCGCTCCGCAGAAATCGGAGTGCCTGTTGTTTGCTTATCGGCCGGATAATTCGACGGCGTGGCGGATGAAGGAGAGGGGCGGGACCCTCTTGGGGAGCTTCGCGCGGAAGCGCATCTGCGGCGTGCGGGGTTCGAGGAGCGGAACGCCGTCCAGATCCTCCATCGGCGTCACCTGCCATGAAAACAGGTGCAGATCCGGGCCGACGACCTCGACGGTATCCCCTGCCGCAAATTTGTTGCGCAGGCTGAGGACCGCGTTTCCCTCCGCGTCGCATTTCTCAACGACGGCGCAAATCTGCCACTCACGCAGATAGCGGGAGTTCTCCGTAAACTGGCCGGGCTGGCCGTAGTAAAAGCCGGTAGAATAATGGCGGTGCGAGACGTGCTCGACCTCGTCGCGCCAGATCCTGTCCGGTGTGCGGCCTGCCCACACATCGTCGAGCACGTGGCGGTAGGCTCCGGTGACGATGGCGGCATAATAGGCCGATTTGGCGCGGCCCTCGATCTTCAGGCAGTCGATCCCGGCGTCGCATAGCTCGTCCAGATGGTCGATCATGCACATATCGCGGGAATTCATGATGTACGTGCCCTTTTCATCCTCGAAGACGGGGAAATATTCGCCGGGGCGCTTTTCCTCCATCAGCGCGTACTGGTACCGGCAGGGCTGGGCACACTGGCCGCGGTTGGAGTCGCGGCCGGTCATATAGTTGCTGAGCAGGCAGCGGCCCGAATAGGACACGCACATGGCCCCGTGGCAGAACGTCTCAAGCTCCAGCTCCGGCGAGACGCGTTCGCGGATGCCGAGGATCTCCCGCAGGCTCAGCTCCCGCGCAAGCACAACGCGGCTGGCGCCAAGATCGAACCAGCTCTGCGCGCAGGCGTAGTTTGCGACCGACTGCTGCGTCGACACGTGACGCTGGCAGTGCGGGGCGTATTTCCCGGCCATCATGAACGCACCGAGATCCGCAAGGATCAGCGCGTCGACGCCCGCCGCGTCCAGCTGCTCAAGATAAGCCGGGAGCGCGGCGGCTTCGTCGTTGCGCGGCATGATATTGACCGTGCAGTGCACCTTCACGCCCGCGTCATGCGCAAGCTTGATCGCCTGCGGCAGCTCGTCCGGGGTAAAGTTGGCGGTAAACGAGCGCATGCCGAAGCTGGTTCCGGCCAGATAGACCGCATCCGCACCGTAGGCAACGGCCATGCGCAGCTTTTCCATATCCCCCGCTGGGCATAAAAGCTCCGGTTTGCGTCTATCCATCTGTCTGATTCTCCGTATCTGCGGTGTCGCCGGTCTGATCTGCGGTGGTTTCATCGCCCGTACCGGTCTGCTGGTCTTCCTCTTCGTCCTTGCCCGCGAGCTCGTTCAGGAAGTTCTGATGCTCGTAATACGTCTCGGAGAAGTGGTGGACGCCGGTCGTATCCAGCGCATAGAAATAATATTTCGTCTCCGCCGGATAGAGCGCGGCGCGGATGGAATTCATGCCGGGATTTGCGATCGGGCCTGCGGGCAGGCCCGCGTTCGTGTAGGTGTTATAGGGGCTGAGGACGCCCTTGTCCGCGTTGGACAGGATCTCCTTGCGCTCGGCAAGCGCATACTGGATGGTCGCGTCGATCTCCAGGCAGGGATAGAGCTTGCTGCACAGGCGGTTATAGATGACGGAGGCGATCGTTGCGCTTTCGGACGTTCTGGCCGTCTCCTTTTCGACGAGGGATGCGACCGTGATGAGGTCGTAGAGCGAAAGCTTGGCGTCCGTGATCTCCGTTTCGGTGAACGCATTTTCCCGCATGCGCTGGGCAAGGCGGTCGTTCAACGCGTCCAGCGCGTCATAGAGGTCGCTGGTGAATTTGTTATCAAAGTTGCGCAGGAATTTGTCAATGACGTTCTCCGGGTCGTCTCCCGTATAGAACTGGTAGGTATCCGGGAAGAGATAGCCCTCCAGCCGGTTCTCGCTGCCGTAGGGGATCTCCTGCAGGAACGCATAGTCAAATTCGTAGGTCGCCGCAGCGTTTGCCAGATCCTGATACGAGCAGACGCCGTTTTCCTCCAGCAGACGGAAGATATCCTCGCACTCGTAGCCTTCGGGGATGGTGATCTCCACGACAGAGCGGTCGGGGCTGGCCTCGACCATATTGCTGACAAGCGCATGATAGTCATAGCGGCTGTTGAGCGAATACGTACCCGGCTCAATGGTGCGCTCGGCGTGGGTGGCCCAGCAGTACAGCTTGAAAAGCGTTTCCGAACGGACAAGGCCACTGTCCCGCAGTTCCTTTGCGATCTGCGAGATCGTCGCGCCGTCTGCAATGGTGACGGTCACCTCTGCGTCCGGCTTGGTCAGGGACAGCACATCGTCCGCGCAGCGCCACGCAAACACGGCAAGCAGCACCGACGCGGCCAGCACGCAGCACACATACAGCAGCACCCGGATGCCGGACGGCAGCCGTCCGTGCTTTTTTTCCTCCGCCGGTTCCGGCTCCTGCGGCTGCTGGTCGACGGTCAGATCCGCATATTCCTCCGGGATCTTCGGCTCGAACAGCGGAGGCATATTGGGCGTCTGCTTCTGCGGCTGCGTCTCCTGCTCCAGCTCGGCCTCAGCCTGCGTTTTGGCCTGCTCTGCCTCATCCTTGTCGTTCATCATCGCGTCGACGCGCGCAAGATCGTCCTTGACGGACGCAAGCAGCTCGTCGAGCGAAAGCGATTCCAGACTTTTTTCCAGCCCGCCGTCTTCCGGCGACTGCCCGTCCGGACGCTTATTCGGGGTCAAATCTGCCATGTGTTCCTCCCTTATGCGCGGTAGACAATGTCGGAGGCGACCTGACGGGCCGTATCCTCACCCTTGAGCGCCCGCAGGCAGGCGAGGCCGAATTCGTCGGCAGAGCCGGCTGCGCGGCCGGTGATGACGTTCCCGTCCTGCACTGCGCCGCAGGGGATCATCTGTGCTGTGCCCATTTGGTCTTCCATGCCGGGATAGCAGGTTGCCTTGCGTCCATCCGTGATGTGAAGTCTCGCAAGAATAGTCGGCGCAGCACAGATAGCTGCGACATAGCAGTTTTTTTCATACGCAAGGCGGATAAAGTTCATCGAAGTTTCACTTGCAAGGATCGAATACACGCCGCCGAGTCCGCCCGGCAGGAGCACCATATCGGTGTCCGCCAGCTTCATCTGCTCAACGGTGCAGTCCGCCTGCACCGAAATGCCGTGGCCGCCCTCGATCAGCGTCCCGCCGATCCCGGCAAAACGGACCTCCGCGCCTCCGCGCCGCAGAATGTCGCACGGCGCAATTGCTTCCATCGGCTCAAAGCCCTTACCCAAGATGATATATACCATGGTATCACACTTCCTCCAAACATGATTTTACACGTGCATACAATTCCTCGTGGATATCCTCGATGGAGCGGAGCTTTCCGCCCCGGACGCACGAAACGCGCGTCCAGCCGAAATAATCCGCCGCCTGCTGCGCGACCTCGCGGCATTTTTGCAGGTACCCGTCGTCGCGCTCGTGGATATCGGCCTTCGTGCTGGTGTCTCTCTCGCGTCTGCGCATGAGCGTCTCGGCGATCTCGACCGGCATATCGAGCCACAGAACCAGATCCGGCTTCGGCAGGCCCATGCGGTTGAATTCCAGATCATAGAGCCACGAGAAGAATTCCTCCCGCGCCTTTCCCTCCAGCTTGCCGCCCTGGTGGACAGCGTTGGAGGTCGTATAGCGGTCGGACAGGATCAGCCCGCCCGAGGCATAGTCGTTTTTCCACACGCGCTGATAGGACGCAAAGCGGTCAACGGCATAGAATGTGGAGGCCGCGTAGGCGTTGACATCGTTCGGGTTCTCGCCGAACTCGCCGTTCAGGTACATCCGGATGAGCGCTGACGACGGCTCCAGATACTGCGGAAATTGCAGACGGCGGAATGAAACGTTCTCGTTTTGCAGACGCTTTGTCAGAAGCGCAAACTGCGTCGACTTCCCTGTTCCGTCGGTTCCTTCAAACACGATCAGTTTTCCCATATTGCTTACCCTCTTATCCGTTTGCCAAGCACGGCGAACAGGTATTTTGGCAGCCGGAGCATCCGTCCGAACCGCTTCGGCTCCTTGATGAGCCGGTAGAGCCACTCAAGATTGCAGCGGATCATCCACTTTGGAGCGCGCTTGACCGTGCCCGCGAAGCTGTCGAGCGAGCCGCCGAGGCCGATCATAAGCTTGATATGCAGCTCGTCCAGATGATTTTTCATAAACAGCTCCTGCTTCGGCGCGCCGAGGCAGACGAAGAGTACATCGGGCTTTGCGGCATTGATCTTCTCGATGACCGGTGCTTCATCCTTGAAATAGCCGTCGTTCATGCCGCAGATGTACAGCTTCGGGTGCTTTTCTGTCATTTTCTGCGCGGCAAGCTCCGCAACGCCGGGCTTGCTGCCGAGCAGGAACAGCCCGCCGCCGGTCTTTTCGAGGATAGACAGCATGCGGTCGGCAAAATCGACGCCCGCGACCTTCTGCTTCAGCGGCGTTTTGAGAAGCTTCGACGCGAGCACAGCGCCTGCGCCGTCCGGCAGGACGAGATCGGCGCCGTTGATGAGCGCGCGGAGCGTTTCGTCGTGCAGCGCCTCATAGGCGATCTCGGCGTTCGGGGTCACGGCATAGCAGGTCTTTTTGCCCGCAAGGATCTGTTCCGCGCGCGCAGAGGCCTCGTCCATCGTGACATTATCAAATTGCAGCCCCATGATATCCAGTTTCATGTGCAGGCATACCTCACCAATTTAGAATTCATCTATCATCTTAGCACATATTTCCGCATTTGTCCACGCAATTTCGGGTTCAATTTCCCCGCGCGGTGTTTCACATACGGGCGGTTTTGCATAAACTGTTATGAAAGCGAAGCGTGAACGACCCTGTTTCGGCCACGCGAACCTTTACGATATCATATATAGGAGGTCATCCGAATGTCTGAACCTGCACAGACGGGCAAGACCTGTGATCTGCGCGGCATCCGTGAAGCGGTTTGTGTGCATACGGGGAAAATCACAGACAGCTGTCTCGCCAAGGACTGCATTGAGGATCTGCGCGTGTACTTAACGGTCGACTCCCAGCAGACGCTCGACTGCGCGGCAAGCGCAAAGGCGCGGTATGTGGAGCTGCTCTTTACTCAGGTACAGGTGGAGCCGGTTCCCTACTCCTCCGGCTATTTTACGGTCGACGTAACGTTCTATTACCGCGTCATTGCCGACGCGACGCTCTCGGCCGGACGCACGAATACCGTCACGGGCCTTGCCGTGTTCTCCAAGCGGCTGGTTCTGTTCGGCGGGGAAACGAGCGCACGCATTTTCTCCAGCCGGGACGATCTGACGTGCCTTTGTAAGAAGTCTTTGCAGTCCGTCTCGCTGCCGCGGGCCATTGCGGAGACGGTCGACCCGATCATCCTCGGCTCGCGCGTGATGGAGGCGTGCAGCTGCTGCTGCCAGAACGAAGCCTCGCCCGCCATCCCGGAGGCGCTGCTGGGCTGCTTCGACGAGCCGCTGGTGCTGACCGGTGAATGCAAGCGCCTGCTTGTCACGATTGGACAGTTCTCCATCGTCCGGCTCGAACGCGACACGCAGCTGCTCATCCCGACGTTCGACTACTGCGTTCCGTCGAAGACCTGCCCGCCGGTGGGCGGCACGAGCACGGAAAGCCCCTGCGAGGTCTTCAGCCAGATCGATTTCCCGATGGACGCGTTCTTCCCCGGGAAAAACGAACCGTGCATCAAGCCCGAAGACAGCTGCACCGGCTGCAGCAGAACCAAATAAGCAACCGCGCCCCGGCTGCCTGACGGCAGCCGGGGCACAGCTTTTTTGTGGAAGCGTTTGGTAGTCACGAATTCGCATTGGGCTTCCGCTTTTCGCAGCTGTCTGCCGCTCGGCCTCTCAGGCACTCAGCGGCAGATGCGGTCCAAACGGGAGAGGTCTTCTTCGAGGTATCTGGAGGCCGGGAGGGAGAAATCGAAGGTCATGCAGTCGCCTTTATCGGGCAGGCGGGGCTGTGTCAGGGCTTCGCCGAGGCGGCGGATGGTCAGCGCGGCGGAAAATACGCGCTGGTGCTCGCGTTCAAGCGCGCGGAGGATCTGCATGGCGTTTTCCAGCGCCGTTTTTGAAAGGCCCCGGATGCTCCCTTCCGTCACGTCGAAGAAATAGCCGGGATAGACATACGGCAGGATCATATTGACAGACGGGAGCATCCGCTCCTTCTGCCTGCGGCCTGCGACGCTGTCGCCGCCGATAAAGGGATAGAGCAGACTCTCCGTGACCCAGTAATGGAGATTCGGAATAAAATACTCGCACTCGGCCCGCCTGCCCTGCACGCGCATCAGATCGCGGCCATAGCCGGACATGACGGCGACGACGATGCGGTCAACGGCAAGCTGCTCCTGCCGGAAGACGCGGTCGAGCTTTTCGATGCGGTAGCCCTTGTGCAGCAGATCGTCGACCAGAATAATGGGCCGGTGGAACGAGCGCAGCGTGCGGACCTGTCCCGGCAGCGGAGAATAATCCGGGTATTCCTCGATCGTGAAGCTGCGCACGTCGGGCGCGTAGCATTTTTCCACGTGGAGCGTCTTCGTGACCGTATTGGGCACGATGGCGTCCGCAAAAATTTTCCCGTAGGGCACGCACATATACGGCCCGAGCTGCCAGACGCCCTCGGGCACGTCCTGCACGCCGTTCATGCGCTCAATGCGTTGGGCAATGGCCTGATTGAGCATTTCCGTGTCGAAGCACAGAAGGAGCTTGCCAGGGAACATGGCGCTGAGCGCCATGCGCAGGCGGGGCCGGGTCTGCAAAACGGCCTCGCGCACAGCGGGTGCGTCGCGGTGCGGGGGCTTGATGCAGAGCATGGCGTCCTGCAGGAGCATGACGGGGTTGCGCATATCGACATAATAGATGCCGTCTGCGGCCTGTGTAAAGCCAAGCTGGCGCAGGGCGCTCTGCAGCTCCGTCTGGTCTTTCCCACAGCGGCAGAGCGCATAGGTGTGCCCCTGCTCAAGACTTCTGGCAAGCAGCTCGTTGAGGAGCATCCGCAGCGCGTCCTCCCCCTCGGCCTGCGCCGCGTCAACGAACAGGATCTGGCCGGAGGCGTGCTGGCGCACATAGCTGCACGCGTCCAGAGAGCCGAGCGCGTCATATAGATCGTCCAGCAAAATTGTATGTCCCGCCGCCCAGCCGAGCAGACGCGCAGGTCTTGCCAGCAGAAGCGCCGCGCGGGGCGCTTTTTTGCCCCGCATACAGGCCCGGACGGCCTGCGGGAGCGTTTGCTCGTCCTGCGTGACATTTCGGAAATAGAGCGCTTCGCGCCGCAGCACGTCCTTCTGCTCCGGGGAACGGACGTACAGGCCGCATTCATAAATATACGTCTGCACGACCGGTGCGACGAGCATGGAAATATCAAGGTTCTGGTCGACCGAGGCGCGGATGCGCGTGGAGCTGACTGTCTCATAAAACGGCGGCAGCGACAGAAGCAGGAGCTTTCCCCGGATGATCGAGGCCAGCGCCGCGCGGTCGGCGCTGCCGTCGCGGCAGAAGATGATGTGGTCATAGTCTGCCGCCGTACCGGGCTCTGTGTGCTTGTACGCCGAGGCGTTGGCGATCACGTCGCTGCCTGCGACAAGATAGACGTCTCTGCCCGGAAACAGCTGCCGCAGGCGGGCAAGATCGTCCGGCATGGCGATATTGACGGGGATCTCGTCGGGGAACAGATACGTGTCCCACTGGTCGGCGGTCGAAATGGAGACAATGCGGCGGCGCAGGAGCTTAGGGAGCGTTTTCTTGCTCCACGAGAACTCGTCGACGGCCAGATAGACCTCGAAGCCGCGTGCGCGGATCTCCTGCACGATCTGCTTATGGCCGACGGAAAACGGGTCGAACGTGCCGGGGAAAAACGCGGCGGGTTTTTCCGGCGGGAAGCGGAACGGCCCCTCCAGCAGCTCCTGCCGGACGGTATAGCGGTACAGATGGTTGAGCATGGCCGCGCAGTTGAAGAACGTGAGCTGGCCCGTGCGCGGTTCTGCCAAAAGCGTCAGGAGCTTTTTGTGCAGACGGACGAAAATATCATGCTTTCTGGCAAGGGAAAGCTGGTCGCGGCCGAAAATATCGCGGCAGAGGACGGCCAGCGCCGTCTGGTGGATCGTCTCGTCATAGTGGGAAATGCCGGTGAGGATGAGCCCGAGGATGTGATCAGCGATCTGCGCCTCCTGCTCCGGCAGCACATTCAGCGCCTCGCCGAGCGTAAACAGCGCCACGCGTGCAGGCCGGATGGACGCGCCGCAGGCAAGCTTTCCGATAGACTCTACAGACTCGCCCAGCTCCTTTTCCGGCAGCAGGCACAAAAGCCTTCCCAGATACGGCGGGATGAAGCGCGAGATCTGCTCCTGCCCGGATTCCAGCTCGCGCGTCAGGTCGATGCCGATCTCGTTGATCTGGTCGACGAGCAGATCGGGGGCCACAGAAAGCAGCGCGTTGCCCGCCGCCTCACGCACGGGAAGATGCTCGCTGACGCAGAGCAGATTGGAAAAATGCAGCGCCGTGTGGAACGCCGTCTCCGGGTGCGTCCGGACATATTCCAGCAGCATATTGATCTGCGTGAGCTTGACCGTCCAGTGGACGGCGTTTTTCAGGTTGCTGAGGTGGATCTGCGAGACGGTCCGCGCGTCCAGCGCCGCGAACGGCTCTGCCAGCAGCCTTGCTTTGAGCCAGTCGTGGGCCAGATGATCCTCCCAGCGCGGCGCGTACTGCCGCACGGCGGCGCAGACGGCCGGCCGCAGGCCCTGCTCGGCGTGGGTCAGGCGCAGGAGCATATGCAGCGTGATAATATCCAGCTCCGTGTTTCCCGTGCCGAGCATAGCGGCAAGGCGGGCGGACAGCTCCGGCAGCTCCTTTTTTGGCAGATAGCGGCACGGCACATGGCACAGCGCGTCGACCAGCACGAACCGGTCTTCGTCCCGCGCCTCGGTCAGCGCGTTCAGAAGCGGCTTGACCAGCGGCCCGGCCTCCTTTTCCTCGCAGGAGGCAAACAGGCTCTGGCAGATGGTCTTGAGCGAGTTGGAGATGCGCAGCGCGTGCTTGCTGGAAACGCGGTAATCCGGGTGCAGACAGAGGCCGATATAATGTGTCCAAAGCTCGGCAGATTCCGACAAAAGCTCCATCACGGCGGGCGGCATCTGGCCGTCCTTCGCAGAAAGCGGCCGCTCCTTGCGGTAGCGCGGGCCGGCATTCGCAAGAATTTTGCCCATGATGCGCCCGGCGATGCGGCGCACGTCGCCGTCCGGGTGCATGAGAAGCTCATACAGGAGCACAAGCGTCTTGCGCTTGTTGGCCTTGGTCATATAGGTGCTGTATTCCTCCAGCAGGCGCAGGTACATGCGGATCCGCTGGAGATTTTTTTCGCCCTTGGCCTGTTCGAGCAGCTGCTCGAGCGTCTGGTCGGTCGAGAGCGTGTGCATGAGTCGGATGGAGCCGTCCAGCGTCAGGTCGCGCAGCGCCTGAAGCGCCTGCTCCGCGTTCATGAGCGATGGATCCTTTGTCTCATGCGGCAGAAGCTCGGTTTCCGTCAGCTCCGGGCTGACGCCGCGGCTTCGGAGCAGATTTTCAAAATCGCTCAGCTTGTGATAGACGTTCTGGTAGCGGAGCGTCTTTTCCGGCGTCATGTCGGCCAGCTTGCAAAAGATCATCTCATACGCGTCCTTGAGCGAATAGATGCGCATACGCTCCTTTTCGCCGGGCGCTCTCGTGCCGCGGACGCGGAAGTCCGCGTAGATGAGAAGCAGAGACTCGATGGGCAGGTTTTCAAATTCCAGGTCCCAGGTGGAGTGGTTGGTGGAGATATAGCCGATCTCCTCCATGTCATGGCGGCTGAACCACTGCCAGGTGTAATAATAGTGCAGATAGGCAATGCGGCTCAGATCCTCGCCCCGGCAGCCGAATTTTCCGATGTCATGCCCCAGCGCCGCCGCGCTGACCAGCGGCAGGTCGACCGGGAACCCGGCCTTTTTCGCGAGAATGGCCGTGTGCAGAGCGATATTGTGGACGCCGATGGTATGCGACGCGGGGTCGAAGGGCGTCGATTCCATGCCGAGGCGCATGACGGCCATAAGATGGCTTTCCCGCACGGCCTGCTCAAATCTGGCATACTGCACCTCCACGCGGCTTCCGGAAATCGCGTCTTCCGGCAGTGGCAGCAGATCGAGATAGGGGTCGAAGCTGTCCGCTGGGCCGTAAAGCGCCGCTTCCAGCGCGGACAGGTACGCCATCTCGTCCGCCGTCAGTACAGGAACCTCCGGCAGGCCGTCCGGGAACATCTGCGCGCAGAGCTTCTGATAGAGCGCGGCTAAAAACTCCTGCGCAGAGGCGGGTTTTTCCGCAAAGTCCGGTGCGCAGAGCGCCAGTACGGCGGCGCAGAGATCCCGCCGGTGGGGATCGAGGGTTCCAAAACCAGCTTTTTTTTGCATATTCATTCCTGTATGCAGCATATTGTAGGGGCCGATGCCCACATCGGCCCGTTCCGCAGCTGCGAATTCGCCAAAATCCTCTGTGGAACCGGTCTGCCCTGCCGGGCCGATGTGGGCATCGGCCCCTACAGCGGAAACGGTTCCCGTCTGTTACCTCAAATTTTACGCGCTTTGGCGGAAAAAGTAAAGTTTTTTTCATTCTGCACAAAACGGCGGGCGTGTACGGATGGGTATGCATTGTTTTTTCACATAAATGAATATTTATAAATTTTATGCTTGACTTTTCTGCATAAAGTGTGTATATTACGTGCATAAAGAAAAACAACCGCACAACGGAGCATTATGGAGGGTTTTCACATGGATAAGAGCAAGATCAAAAAAATCGTTCTGGCCTATTCGGGCGGTCTTGATACCTCGGTCATCATCCCGTGGCTGAAGGAGCATTACAACGATCCGGAGATCATCGCCGTCGCGGCAGATGTCGGACAGGGCGACGAGCTGGATGGACTGGAGGAAAAGGCCATCAAGACCGGCGCGAGCAAGCTGATCATCGCCGATCTCACCGACGAGATGTGCGACGAGATTATCGTCCCGTCCGTCATGATGGACGCGAAATATGAAAAATACCTGCTCGGCACCGCGTTTGCACGGCCCGTCATCGGCAAGAAGCTGGCCGAGATCGCGCTGGCCGAGGGTGCAGACGCCATCGCGCACGGCGCGACCGGCAAGGGCAACGATCAGGTCCGGTTCGAGCTGGCTATCAAGCGCTTCGCACCCGACATGGCGATCATCGCACCGTGGAGAGAGTGGGAGATCAAGTCCCGTGACGAGGAAATCGACTACGCCGAGGCACATCATGTGCCGCTGAAGATCTCCCGCGAGACGAACTACTCCAAGGATAAGAACCTCTGGCACCTGAGCCACGAGGGCCTTGATCTTGAGGATCCCGCGAACGAGCCGGATCTTGACAAGGCGCTGTTCCTTGAAATGGGTATGTCCCCCTATCAGGCGCCCGACACGCCCACGACGGTTTCCGTCAGCTTTGAGGCGGGCGTCCCCGTGGCGGTCAACGGCGAGAAGATGAAGGTTTCCGACATCATCCGCAAGCTCAACAAGCTCGGCGGCGAGAACGGCGTCGGCATTCTGGATATCGTCGAAAACCGGCTCATCGGCATGAAGGATCACGGCATTTATGAGACGCCGGGCGGCACGATCCTCTATTTCGCGCATGAGCAGCTGGAAATGCTCACGCTCGACAAGGAAACGCTGCATATGAAGGAAAAGCTGGCCGTCGACTATGCCGACCTCATTTACAACGGCAAGTGGTACACCCCGCTGCAGGAGGCGCTGACAGCGTTCGCGAAAAAGGCCAACGAATTCTGCACCGGCACGGTCAAGCTCAAGCTCTACAAGGGCAACATGATCAACGCCGGCATTACCTCGCCGTATTCTCTGTATTCTGAGAATCTCGTCACATTCGGCGAGAGCGATTTCAACCAGGCCGAGGCCGAGGGCTTCATCAACATCTGGGGCCTGCCGACCAAGGTGCAGGCGCTGCGGGAGCAGGGGAAGCTGTAAAAATCCACCTCCCCTTACCATGCGGGGCATGGCAAGGGAAGGCTTTGCAAATATCATGCAGGGAGAACGCACCATGAACAAGCTTTGGGCGGGCCGGTCGGAGGCGGAGACTTCGGCATTGGCTGACGCATTCAACTCTTCGATCGCCGTCGACGGACGGATGTACAGGCAGGATATCACCGGCTCCATGGCACACGCCGCAATGCTTGCCAAATGCGGCATTCTGACGCAGGCGGATACGGATGCGATCATCGACGGTCTGGCGGGCATTCTGGCCGATCTGGAATCCGGGGCGCTGCAGCTCGACCCGCAGGCTGAGGACATTCATATGTTTGTCGAGGCGGAGCTCACGAAGCGCATCGGCGATGTGGGCAAAAAGCTCCACACGGCGCGTTCGCGCAACGATCAGGTCGCGCTTGATCTGCGGATGTATTTAAAGGATGAGATCAAGGCGCTGCAAGCGCTGGTGCTGGCCGTCATGCAGGCGCTGCATACGCAGGCGGAGGCGAACAAGGACGCCATTATGCCCGGCTACACGCATTTGCAGCGGGCACAGCCGATCACATTCGGCCAGCAGCTGCTGGCGTATGCGATGATGCTGAAGCGCGACTATGGACGGCTTGCGGACGCGTATAAGCGCACGGATGCCTCCCCCATCGGCTGCTGTGCGCTGGCCGGGACGACATATCCGACCGACCGCGTGTTTGAAGCGCAGAAGCTCGGCTTTGCCGCCGTGTGTGAAAACAGTCTCGACGGCGTATCCGACCGCGATTTCTGCGTGGAGCTGATGAGCGCGTGCGCGCTGGTCATGATGCATCTGTCGCGGCTTTCCGAGGAGCTGATCCTGTGGTCGAGCTGGGAATTTCAGTTTATTGAGCTGGACAGCGGCTTTACGACCGGCTCTTCCATCATGCCGCAGAAGAAAAACCCGGACATGGCTGAGCTGTGCCGCGGCAAGACCGGGCGGGTCTACGGCGATCTGATCGCGCTTCTGACGACGCTCAAGGGGCTTCCGCTGGCCTATAATAAGGATATGCAGGAGGACAAGGAGGCCGTGTTTGACTGCGTGGACACGACGAAGCTTTGCCTGCAGATCATGGCTCCGATGCTTTCCAGCCTTCGTGCAAAGCCGGAGGCTATGCTGCTGGCCGCGCAGAAGGGCTTTATCAACGCGACGGATCTGGCCGATTATCTGACAAAAAAGGGCGTTCCGTTCCGCAGTGCATACAAAATTTCCGGTCAGCTTGTGGCGTACTGCATCGCGCATGATACCGTGCTTGAGAAGCTGCCGCTGGAAACCTACAAGACGTATTCGGACGTTTTCACGGACGATCTGTATGAAGAAATTTCGCTCAGAACCTGCGTGGCGCGGCGCATTTCCGCCGGAGGCACCGGCCCCGCGTCGGTGCAGGCGCAGCTGGATTCCGTCGCGGCCTTCCTCGCGGCGCATCAATAAAAAGGAGTACGACATGAACATCAAAGGACAGAGCTTTTTAAAGCTGCTTGATTTTACGCCGGAGCAGATCGCGGAGTTTTTGGCGCTTGCCGCCGAGCTCAAGGCAAAGAAAAAGGCCGGTATCCCCCACCGGCTGTGCGAGGGCAAGCAGGCTGCGCTGATTTTCGAGAAGACCAGCACGCGGACGCGCTGCTCGTTCGAGGTCGCGGCGCATGATCTGGGCATGACGGTCACGTATCTCGACCCGTCCGGCTCGCAGATCGGCAAAAAGGAATCCATCGCCGACACTGCGCGCGTGCTTGGCCGTATGTACGACGGCATTGAGTACCGCGGCTACGGGCAGCAGATCGTCGAGGAGCTGGCAAAATACGCGGGCGTCCCCGTCTGGAACGGACTGACGAACGAATTTCACCCCACGCAGATTCTGGCCGATTTCCTGACGATCCAGGAGCATTTCGGCAATCTGACCGGCAAAAAGCTCGTGTACATGGGCGACGCGCGGTACAACATGGGCAACTCCCTGATGGTCGGCTGCGCAAAGATGGGGATGCACTTTGTCGCCTGTGCGCCGGAGGCGTACTTCCCGGATAAGGCTCTGATCGAAACGTGCAAAGCGATCGCCGCGCAGACCGGCGCGGTGCTGGAATTCGACACAGAGCCGATGCACGCGGTTCAAAACGCGGATGTGATCTATACCGACGTGTGGGTCTCGATGGGAGAACCGGACGAGGTCTGGCAGACGAGAATTCACGACCTGCTCCCCTATCAGGTCAACGCAAAGCTCATGGCGCAGGCCGGGCCGCAGTGCCGCTTCATGCACTGCCTGCCCGCGTTCCACGATCTGAACACCACCATCGGCAAACAGATCAGCGAGAAATACGGACTTGACGCGATGGAGGTCACGGATGAGGTCTTCGAGAGCAGCCAGTCCATCGTCTTCGACGAAGCGGAAAACCGTATGCACACCATCAAAGCCGTCATGGCCGCAACGCTGTAAATTTATACAATCCAAAGGCTTCCCTTTGCACAAAGGGGAGCCTTTTTTGGGGCTTGACTTTTCCGGAAAAATCCTTTATATTGAAGCTAACGAATATTAGTTAGCTGGTGAAGTGATGAAGCAGGAGGATACACGGGAGAGGATTCTGGAACAGGCGCTGGAGCTGTTTTCCGAGAAGGGATACGATTCTGTCAGCGTGGGCGAGATCGCGCGGGCGGTCGGCATCAAGGCGCCCTCTCTTTATAACCACTTTCCCAGCAAGCGGGCCATTTTTGACGCGATCGTGGAATCCACGGCGGCACAGTATGAGGCGGACACCGGAAAAATCGACATTCATGTACAGAACGTGTCGCAGGACATTCCGGTCTTTACGGAGATCACAGCAGAAGCGCTGTTTGAAAAGGTGCGGCAGATTTTTGAATACTCTCTGCACAATGCGCCGATCAGCCGCTTCCGGCGCATGATGACCATTGAGCAGTTCCGTTCACCGGAGCTGGCGGCGCTGTATTCCCGTCGGTACGTTGACCGGCTGCTCGCCTACCACGCCGGGATCTTCCGCGCTCTTATCGCAGCCGGTGAGCTTCAGGCGGAAGACCCGGATGCTCTGGCGATGCAGTATGTCGCGCCCGTCCTGACGCTGATCGGGATCTGCGACCGGCAGCCGGAACGGGAGGCGGAGTGTCTGGATATGCTACGCCGCCATGTGGCGCTTTTTTTCCGTATGGTTCACAAAAAGGAGCCGCTGCAATGAGCGCGGCAGAGGAACGCTGGGTCCTGTGCCCGGTCTGCGGCGCAAAAACGCGGCTGCGGCTGCTGCGGCGGACAATCTTGCAGGAGTTCCCGCTCTTCTGCCCGAAATGCCGCCGGGAGAGCATCATCAACGCAAGAAATTTTCAAATCGAAGAAGTCAATCAGCCAGACGCAAGGACGCAGTGCTGACCATGTCTGACGTGGTCAGCACTGCGTTTTTTGAACAGGAGGAACAAAATGAAACGAACGCTGGTACAAAAGCTTGGCCTGCTCGGCCTTGTCAGCTTTTTTTCGTATGCGGCAGCGGTGATATTTGCCCCGCTGGCCTAGGGTGTATCTGAAAACTCCCAACGCACCCGGACAGCGGGCCTTTTTGCGGTGCGCCGCGTCATTTTTCCTTGAAATACGTCAGTATTCCTGCGAAAAAATGTCTTGCGCAACGCAAAAATCCCTCGCTGCCGGTCACATCATGAGTTTTCAGATACACCCTACCCGGGATATGACTGGATGGCGCAGGCCGTCAGCGATCTGAGCGCGGCGGATGCGCCGTCGCTTGCGCTGTGGAACCAGCTGAGTGCGGGCTATAACGCGTGTGAGGTCGTCTGCGCGACGGTCGTCTGCATCGGCATACAGGGCCGGAATCCAAAGCTGCTGCGCACCGGCGTCTATCTGTTTGCCGTCATGGAGTGGATCTCTGCGATCGGCTACCGGATGTTCCCGCTGTCAAGCAGCGGCTATGCCGGCGCATTTCAGGACGTTATGCACATGGCCGTCACCGCTGCGGTCGTACTGCTGTCCATCGTGTCGCTGGCGATCCTCATTGCCGCCGGTGTGAAGGACCGGCGGTGCCGCTCCTACGGCGTATGCGCAGCTGCTGCCCTCGGCATGATGCTCGTCGGCGCGGTCGGCACGAAGCTTGTTCCGGCGCAGTATTTCGGCGTCGTCGAGCGGTTCAGCGTGTTTGCCGCAACGGGGTTCAACGCGGCGCCATTCAGCCAGGCGATCTTGCGGCATTGGAGCGCAGCGTATGAAGCCTTTTATCTGAAATCAGGACAATAGATTCTTGAACAGATCGAAGATGCAGGCGTAAGAACAAGCATCCCGTACAATTACGAAAACGCAATTTTTAATTTCAATTTTAAGGAGAACTTTTTGAAGCGTATCACTTTATCACTGGAGCGTGTAGTCTGACCGGGAGGTCTGGCAAATTCCATCACACGCCATTCCTCCCGAAGAACCGGAACCGACATCTTCAGGAGGAGCAACATGAATCGCGAAAACAAACGCAAAGCCTTTGAAAAAGGCTACTATAAGACCCACGCCTGCAGCGACACCTTCATCTGCAAGGTCTGCGGAAGGACTGTCGTCCCGGAAAACGCAGGCTCCGGCCACCGCAACCACTGCCCGAACTGCCTTGCAAGCCTGCATTTGGACATTGAGCCGGGCGACCGGGAAAGTGACTGCGGCGGGATCATGGAGCCGATCGCCGTCTGGGTGCGCAGGGGCGGAGAATGGGCCATCATTCACCGCTGCCGCCGCTGCGGCGCGCTCAGCTCCAACCGCGTGGCGGCGGACGACAACCCCATGAAGCTCATGTCCATCGCCATGAAGCCGCTGTGCCAGCCGCCGTTCCCGCTGGAGCGCATTGAGGAAATGACTGCCTTGATGGGCGGCGACGGACAGCTTCGAAAATAAAAACAGGAAAGTTGAAAACAATGCAGACAATTTTGATTATTGACGACGACGCAGCCATCGGGAATCTGGAGCAGGAGGTTCTGGAACGGGCAGGCTACAGTGATGCTGCTGATTCTGGTTCCATCGAACAGGAATCCGCCGTTATAACCATCCCCTGCGCTTTCCAAGTGAAGCGGATAGTTGATACTCGCAAGGTTTGTGCAGTACGCAAACGCTCTGGTGCCGATCCTTGTTACCGTATCCGGAAGCTTCAGAGAAACCAGAGTTATGTTTCCGCTGAAGCATAGCTTACCAATTTCCGTCACCGTATACCCGTCCAGTTTATCCGGAACAATCAGATTTGCCGCCGTTCCCGAATACCCCGTGATCTGCGCGGTATTGTCGGACAGAACGCTGTATGTAAAATCGCCGGACTTGTTGCCGGTGGAAAGGACGGAGACGACGGGCGCCTCCGGGGCGGCTTCCGGCTCTGCGGAGGCGTCCGCAGCCGGTTCCAGCTGCTCCGCGGACTCGGGCGCTTCCGGTTCTTCCGTGGCGGCGGGCGCTTCTTTCTGCGCGGTCAGTTCGTCCGGCAAGACGTCTTCGTAGGCTGTCTGCATCCGGAACTCCGCCGCCAGCGCCTGCATGGGCAGGCTGCACAGCAGGATCGCCGCCGAGCAGAGCAGCGCGGTCAGACTGGTAAAGCATCGCTTCATTATTGTTCCTTTTTTCTCCCGTTTTTCAAAAATTGCTACTTTCTCCCATTTTACCATATCATATGCAGAAATTCAATTCAAGACCATTTTCTATGAAAAGGAGCCGCTGCTTTTGCAGCGGCCCCCGTCTTCGCCTCCGGTGTTCCGGAGAAAAAGACTTACTTCATGTTGCGCTCGTAGGACTCGATCATTTTCTTAGACGTGTGACCCATAGAATCGTCAAAGCCGGAAACCCTTGCGGCGTCTGGCTTTTCTGCTTGTTCAGTCAAATCGCGGGTGATGTGACCCGTGCGGCTTTCGAGTTTCCGGAGGTACTTTTCCGTCGTTTCCCCGGTGAAGATCTTAACCTGAAGCAGCATGGTCGTGTCGTCTTTCGGTGTCACGAAGATCTTGCTGATATACTTGTCGATGAACTCCTTTGTGATGATCCCCTGCGCCGCGTCGCGCTGGGCGTTCGTCAGGACTCTGCGGATCTCATCGATCTTCTGCTTGAAGGCGTCTCCATCGGCGGCTGTCTGCTCCAGTTCTGTGATTTCCTTTTCGGCTTCTTCTATTTCACGATTGCAGTCAGCAGTCATCTTCTTGAAATCCGCGTTCGTAATACTGTCGTCTGCGGCAAGCTGCAGGAGCTTATTCTTCTTCCGATTTGCCTGATCGATGATGTTATTCTGCTGTTCGATCTTTTTCCGGAGCGAGCCGTGCTGCGTCAGCTCATTGTACATACGGATATATTCTTCCACCATCGCATCGGCGTCTGCCGCCGTGTCACGGAACACCTCGAACAGCAGCGGCTTGATCTCGCTTTCGTAGATGGCAAAGGATTTACAGGAATCCGCGCCGTTTTTGATCTTGCCGGAGCAGAGCCATTTGCTGTTCTTTCTCCCGCGCTTGTCCTCGGATTCGCGGCGGTAGTAGGGCTGTCCGCACTCCGTACACCATAGCTTTCCTGTCAGGAGATTGGCGTGGTTGCAGACGCCCTGCCGAGCCTTCACGTCCTCGCTGCGCTTTTTCAGCACGGCATTGGCCTGATCCCAAATTTCTTCCGTTACGATTGCGGGGACAATTTCTCCTGTTTCATCCTTGAACATCACCCATTCCTCCGGCGGGAGGAACTTCTGCTTTTTCGTGAACATGTCCACGACCTTGACCTTGTTGCCGACGTAGTAGCCCTTGTATTTGGGGTTGGAAATCAGGTTGGACATGGTGGTGTGCGCGATTTTTTTGCCGTTGTGGTTGCGATAGCCCTTGTCCCAGAACAGTGTCTCTAACTGCTTCATCGAGTATTCACCGGTTGCGTACAGCTCAAACAGCTCTCGCACCATCGGCGCTTCCGTTTCGTCAATGACCAGCTTTCCGTCTGCTTTTGTGTAGCCGAAGATGCGGCTGTTGCCGAGTACGACGCTCGACTTGATGGCTTGCTGGTGACCGAATTTCACACGTGAGGACAGCTTGCGCAGCTCATCCTGCGCGATAGAGGACATGATGGACAAGCGCAGTTCGGCATCCTCATCGAACGTGTTGATGTTGTCGTTCTGGAAGAATACACCGACGCCGTAGCTCAAAAGCTGGCGCGTGTACTGGATGGAGTCAAGCGTGTTTCGAGCGAAGCGGGAGATTTCTTTGGTGATGATCAGATCGAATTGACCTTCAGCGGCATCCTCGATCATGCGGTTAAAGTTCTCACGCTTCTTCGTAGAGATACCGGACAAGCCCTCGTCAATGTACCCCGGCACGAATGTCCACGGGAGATTCCTTCGGATCAGATCCTCATAGTAGGAAACCTGATTGCCCAGTGAGTTTAGCTGCTCGTCACTCTCAGACGACACACGCGCATAGTAGGTCACGCGCAGCGGCAAATCGTAAATGGACTTTGTTCTTAACTCCATTCTGATCGTATGTATGTCCATTTGGTGCGCTCCTTCGTTTTTCGTTTTATCATGTTTTTTCTACCATATCACACCTGCGCGAAACAAGCAAGTGTGAGTTTCTGACAGGAACATCATGTCAGGATGCTCCTGTCAGCCCCATTGGAAGCGGACGGCGCCAATGCGCTGATTTTATTCTTCATGCGGTTGCGTTCCGTCTCCGTAATCAGTCCGGCTTCAAACAGAACCTGATTGTAGTAGCTCAGCCAGAGCTGTTCGGCAAGCTCTTTCTTTGCCTGCTCCGGCGCCGGTTTCCTCTGGGTGCTGATGCTGTCCACCTCCTTTTTTGTTGTAAGTATTCCCAGCGGGAATTGGAATCATGCAGTTCTTCTTCGCCACCCCCCAACGTCTACATCGTGTCCATTCGCATTTCTTCGTGATCGTCCTCGGCATGGCCGAGGGCGGTTTTCTTTTGCCGGAGCTTCTTGCGGCGCTTGCTGTCGATGTGCGGCGGCATAGTCGTTCCATCGCGCGTCAGCGCATCATCCGTCATCTGCTCCACAGCACGACCAAGGCGCACAGCGTCGCGCACAAGATCACCGCTGTAATCGAGATCCACGCGCAGAGGCAAATTTTCTTCTTCGCTTCTTGCACCACCGTAGAAATCGCCCGTTCGCCGTTCTCCGAAACCAAAGTCACAGCTTTCTGTGTATTCTCGGTCAGCTCTTTGCAGACGGAAGAATACCTCGCACTCAGGCTCCCAGCCTGTCTCTCGAATTTTTCTGCACTCTCCTGCATCTCGTTCAATGCGGTCTGTGCGTCCTCCCGCGTCAGGAGCGTTTTCAAGTCCGCGTCCAACTGCATCTGCTGCCGAAACAGCCTGTCCTGCATTTCGAGCATCGCACTCCAGTTCCGCTCCGTGACCATCACGCTCGGTTCCAGCCGTTGCGCCTCGTCCATCAGCTTTTTGTGCTGAGTCAACATTTCTTGTGTTGTCATTCTCCGTTCTGTATCCAAATTCGGTCTCCATATTTTCTTTCAAGTATTTTTCTATATTCGAAAAGACATAGCGTATAAGGATGTGACCGAAGCGGCGCGGACGGTCATGCACGATCTGGCTAATCGCATGGAGTTTATCTCAGAACCACCTGCATCCATCCAAGAAAAGCTGCTGGAACTTGCTTTGGAACTGCGCACGGTCAGCGGCAAAAAGCAGTATGCCTATCTCAAAAAGCCGCTCAAGGATATGGTGGATTCCATCGTGGATGAACTGGAGAATCTGCCGGAGGTGGCGGCGTATTATTCCGTCTGGAACGGTCTGCGCGACACGCTGGAGGGCTACTACAAAAACCGGCCCCGGCAGCATAATCCGCTCTCGCAGCAGAAAGAATTCCGCGCGATCAAGAACGCCATCATTCAGGAAGCGGAGCGTCTGCGGCAGCAGATGGAGCAGACGCAGACAGCGTCTGAACAGAAATCTTCGCAAGATGAGGAACCGTCTGCGGAGAAAACTTCTACAGACGCTTCTACAAATCCGACGCTTGCAGATGAAAATACTTCGTCTGCAACTTCTCATTCTGTGCGGCTTCCGTCCGAATATCTTTTGAATTCCACGATTCGGTTGTTTCACCAGATGGGGCAGATTTTCCGCAACAACACCGCGCCGCCCAGCAATCCAATGGGCATCCGCGTCGACTCCAAGCGCCGCAAAAAGCTCATGCAGAAGCGGCTGGCAATGGGTCATAAGCAGGATGACCACGAACAAAATTACGGTCAGACATTACAATAACAGGAGGTGCATTTTGGCACAGTACATAGAATTTACCCCAGAGCAGAAGGAATGCGCAGCGACCGTTGACCTCGAAGAATTTCTCCTCCGGCAAGGTGAAAAACTCATCAAATCCGGGCGTGAAAAACGTCTTGCCAGCGATCACAGCATCACAGTACGCGGCTGCGAATGGTTCGACCATGCCTCGAACGAGGGCGGCCGCGCGGTCAGTTTTGTACAAAAATATTACGGCAAAAGCTACGTCGAAGCCATGTCCATGCTGTTGGGCAAGAGCATGGAGCCGTTTTATCCGCAGGCAAAAAAACAGGAGCCGACTGAGCAAAAGCCCTTCGCACCGCCTGTTCCGAACGCAAATATGCACCGCGTATTTGCGTATCTTCTCAAAACGCGCGGGCTGGACGCGGATGTTGTTTCGTACTTTGCCCGCAGAAAATTACTCTACGAGGACGCAGTACATCACAACGCTGTGTTCATCGGACCCGACGAAGGCGGCTGTCCGCGCCACGCTCATCTGCGCAGCACGAACAGCTTCGGAAAAGCCTTTCGTCTGAACGTCGAGTCCAGCGACCCACGTTACAGCTTTCATCATACCGGCACGGACGGGAGCCTTTATGTTTTTGAAGCGCCCATTGATATGCTTTCGTACATCTCCATGAACCCGCATCAGTGGCAGGAGCATAGCTATGTTGCCTGCTGCGGCACGTCCCCAATTCCAGTCTTGCAGATGCTGAAACCGGATACGCAGATCGCTTATCTGTGCCTTGACAACGACGATGCTGGGCACAAAGCCAGCGAACGGATGGCAGAACAATTACGCGAACGCGGCGTTATGACAGAGCGGCTTGTGCCGGAACTGAAAGACTGGAACGACGATCTTCTCCATGCCCAGAAGGAGGAATTAGCTCCATGCCTGAGTCTATGACCCCCTTGGTAGCTGTTGGCGTAATAGGCGCGTTATTCATTCTTCTGCTTTCACTTCTTACGAACAACTACTCGCTGAACAACATCAAATCCAAAACCGTTGGCGACGGTCAGTATGGCACAGCACGCTGGGCGACGGATCAGGAGATCCGAAAAGCCTACGTCACGGTTCCCTTTAACGTTGCAGCATGGCGCGCCGGGAAGAAGCGCCCGACCGTGCAGGGACTGGTTCTCGGCAGTGTGCAGCGCGGCAAGCGGCTGGAAGCGTTGGTGGACCGCGACGATGTGCATTGCCTCATGATCGGCGCATCCGGTGTCGGCAAGACGGCGTTCTTCCTATATCCCAATATTGAATTTGCCTGCGCTTGTGGCATGAGTTTCCTGATTTTGGACACTAAGGGCGACCTCGCACGCAACTGCGGAAGAATCGCGCAGAAATACTATGGCTATAACGTCTCCGTGGTCGATCTTCGCAATCCGATTCGTTCGGATGGCAACAACCTGATGACGCTGGTCAACCGTTACATGGACGTGGCCCGTGAGCATCCGGACAACCTTGCAGCACGGGCGAATGCAGAAAAATATGCGAAGATCCTCGCCAAAACCATCGTCAATCCGGGCGGCGACAAACAGGATCGCGGGCAGAATTCGTACTTCTATGACGCAGCAGAGGGCGTGCTGGCAACCGTGATCATGACGCTGTCGGAGTTCATTCCGCCGGACAGTGCGGGGCATGACAAGAGGCACATCATGTCCGTGTTCAAACTGATGAAGGAGTTAATGGCTCCCATGGGCAAGAAGAATGGATTTCAAGTGCTGGTAGACAGCCTGCCGGATACGCATAAGGCAGGCTGGATGGCGACCGCAGCAACCAGTTCCTCCGAACAAGGCATGGCTTCTGTCATGTCCACGGTGCTTTCCCGTCTGAATTCATTCATCGATTCCGAGCAGGAACAGGTGCTCTGCTATGACAGTCCAATCGACGCGGAGCACTTTGCCTCCGAGAAGTGCGCGATCTTCCTGATCATCCCGGAGGAAGATCCGACGAAACACTTCATGGCGGGCCTCATGATCCAGAACCTGTCGCGGGAGCTGTTTTCCATTGCGGACGCGAACGAAGGGAAGTTGAAAAAGCGCGTGGTATTTTACTGCGACGAATTCGGCACGATGCCGCCCTTTGACGTTCTGCCGCTGTTCTCCGCAGGCCGAAGCCGCAAGCTGACGCTCGTGCCGATCATTCAAAGCCTTGCGCAGCTCGAAAAGAATTACGGCAAGGAGGGCGCGGAGATCATAGCCGATAACTGTCAGGATACGATCTTCGGCGGCTTTGCGCCGAACAGTCAGACAGCGGAGACGCTGTCCAAAGCCCTCGGCAGCCGGACAGTCCTTACCGGCTCCATCAGTAAGGGAAAGGACAGCAACAGCCAGAGCTTGCAGATGGCGGAGCGTGCGCTTCTATCACCGGACGAACTGAAAAGTCTCCCGAAGGGTGAGTTTGTTGTCATGAAAACCGGCACACACCCGATGCGCACGAAGCTGCAATTATATTTCAAATGGGGGATCAAGTTTGAAGAACCGTATCAAACACCAGAACGTGCCCAGCGCGAGGTCTATTATGCGGGGAAGGAGGAACTGCTGATGAACATTAAAAGAAAATCCATGACACAGATGCGCCCGCCCGCAGTACCGAAAGCGGATGACTATATGAGCAGCTATGCCGAGAAATGAGCTTCTTCGGCTCTATCTATGCCGATCCAGACCTGCCGCATCGGGCGCGGACAGTCTATATGTACCTCCGTGACCGCGCAGGCGGCGGGAGCTGCTGGCCGGGCATCAAGACGATTGCCCGCGATCTGCATCTCTCGCCGCGCACGGTGCAAAGAGCGCTGAATGATCTGGAACACGCCGGATACATCCAGCGCCAGCGACGGCATCGTGAAAACGGCAGCTGCACGTCAAATTTATACATTATAGCAAATGAGGTCAAATAGCAATGCGGACGCTCCCCGCCAAGGGGAACGTCCGCGCGTTTGCTGTCACCAGCGCTGCGACACCACGGCGCAGCTTGAAGGGCCAACTCTAGCTGAGAACCAACACAGAAAAGAGAAATCTGAAATTCAGGAAGGAAGAATCTCTATGCGAAAGATCAAATTTATATCCATCCTGCTGGTGCTGTCGATGCTGCTGACGGTACCGGCTTTTGCTTTTTCCACAGGCTTTACGGACGTGTCCGAGAAAGCCACCTATGCGGAATCTGTTTCTTATCTTGCTGACGCTGGCATTCTAAGAGGTACGGCATCCGGCAGATTCGCACCGAACGAGAAGATCACGGTCAGCCAGTGGGCGACGATGCTCTGCCGCGCGTTTGACACCGAGCCGGAAGGCGTTTCATGGCAGGAAGTGGGGGGCGAATGCTGTCCAGATTGCCATCCGCAGCGGCTGGTTGGAGCCGACAGCAATCAGTGACGCAAATGGTCTTATCTGCCGCGGCGAACTCTATCGGACTGCTTTCGCGGCAGCCGGAATCCCGCTCTACGATGCGACGCTTTACGGCCTTGACTGGCTTTCTCCCAGTGAAAACACCCTGCGCGTCGGCAAAGAGCTTGGCCTTTGTGCTGAAAACAAGACCGCAGCGGAACTCGTCACACGAGCTGAAGCCGCGCAGCTTCTTCATGCCGTCCTGACGCAGACGCTGACCGTTACGCCGCCCGATACGCCGATTTTAGTGGAGAATTTGACGCAGTGGAATGTGAACGCATTCCTGCTGGAACTCTGCAAGGTTCCACAGCCAATCCTCGACGCTTTCAACGAAAACGGCTGGACGTTCGTGATCGGCACGGAGTACCTCACAGCTCTCAGCCGCAAGCTCGGCGTGAATTGCATCGGCGCGGCGGCATACACAGAGAAGCGGATTTACGTTTTCGAGGCCAGCGCGATTCTGCACGAATTCGGACACTTTCTTGATTGCACAATGGGTTTCCCGCAGGAGCATAATGGGACCCGTCAAAGCAAGACTCTATAAGACACAAAAACTACACTTAACTGTTTGGCCGTTATTGATATGTTGGCCAGCGACCAAGAGAAGACTGCTGCCGTTATGCATCGGCGTAAGCATATAGCAATTGTACTATGTGTATTTCTTATATGTTTCTATGTATTCACGGAACAGCTGTTCTGAAGATGGCATTGTATTTTCCAGCGGCCATTCTTCATCCTGTTCAGGTGAAAGGAAGTAGCTTGCCAAATCTGTCAAAGGCCCACAGAACTCTTTTGCCCACACGTTGGTTCCAGCACCATTCGGCACCAGTTCAAAGGACACGCAATGCAGCATATCATCAGATACTTCCAACACTGCTTTTGCTGGTGCCTGCATAGCGCCGCTGTCCGTATAATGTTCCGTACCATCGCAGCCATAATAAAAATGATAGCACACGTGGCACACAATAACGGTTTTTTCGGCTTCTTCGTATGTGCCATAGACCCCAATTTCCGGGATGCAAATGTCCGCATTCGGTGTTCGATTCCGTGCGGCAACAGCGGCATCAAATAGCACCGCGTCCCGTTCTGATAAATCAAATTGCTCAGAGCAAGGATTTGGGAATATCAGAGCGGACGCATCTTCACTCTGAGCGGATTCCGTGGTTGCTTCGGAGGATTTTTCAGATGAGGATTTCGTCGCTGTTTCGTCCTGCATTGTTCTGGTATTGGCTGTAGCGCTTGCCGGCTTATCGTACACAGGCATTGATATTGCCGTATCAGAGGAACGACATACGCAAGATGTTAAACCAAAAATCAACACAATGAGAAGCGAAACAGCTGCCAAATGTTTTTTTGCCATATCTAAATGATCTCCAAAAATTAATATACACGAATATAGAACTGATGGCTGTTTGCAACATCGTTTTCGGATGTCGGTTTTGCGTAAGTAACAATTCTGTATAGGCCGGTTTCGGTGAATTCATATTTATCCATGCTAATTCTGCTACAATTATATTTCGTTGTGGTTGTATACGCTCCAGAGGGCTTGAATACACGCATCGTCATCTTGTATTGTGTCCCAGTTGCAAAACTCTCGATAGTCTTTTCTGTATTTTGAGCTTGTGGCGGCATCAAAGTTCCTTATAATGCCGAATCATTCTTTTAAGCAAATAGTTTCACTCTCTTGATTAAGACGCGTTTTCAATTATTACTTGAATTAGGTTGCCAGTATCAGAAGTAATTTCTAGGATAATATCGCCATTTTTCTCGTCAATGACCCAATAGGAGAATTCTGTGCAATTTGCGCGCAAGTCTTCTATGGTCGTATTTTCCGGGATTATCGTCATCTGCATATTCATAATCCCGCTCGAAAAAAGCCGGTAAAACGCCAAATTGGTTTCTTGTATTAACTCTGGATCGCTAAGATAGTTCACTGTTAGAAAAAAAATACGTTTTGGGTCTCGAAGCATAGCTACAATATACTGTTTCTCTATAGGGTGCGTAGTATAGTAGGTGTCATCTATATTACTTTCCGCCAAGATAAAATTCACAGGTGCCCCAGTTCTTAAAAAATACAACCAATTTTCCAAGGATGATGCCGATGTTATGTAATTTAAATCAGTGTCATCATATGTAAGCATTAACTCCCATGCAATTAGAGCAATTGCTTTATCGTTTCCCGAAAAACTCACATTTTGATTATCGCTGACATAACAAAGGGATTCATGGTTGATAATATACTCAAAACAATACAACGCCAATGGCTCAGTATTGCCCTTGAAATATTCTTCTAAATACTCGTTGTTTAGTAATATTTCCTCAATTCTTCTTACGGAATAATCATGGGGAGATTTTTCTTCAAGCAATACTGAGATATTGCGAACAAACTCCTCGGCATCATTAATAAAAGAACCCTGCCGCATCTTTCCGATATGCTCAGCCAGTGGTGTCTCCACCACCGGCTGAGTTGCCACCTCGACATTTGATGAAATTGCTCTGCAGCCTGACATAACAATTGCATATAGGACAACTGCAAGCATGGCAAGGATCACGCAATAGAAACGCTTCATCGGAATCAACTCCAGTCAATTTCTGTAACAACTCTATACCCGCCTGTATATCCGCAATCAAAGTTCAGATCAACGAATGTCGTTGAAGTTACTGCAGTGTAGTATCCCAAATTGTTTGTAAATACTGTGTACCCACAAATTGAAATGAGATATGGTCTTGTTGCGCCAGCATATCCATCATCAATTGTGAAGCACACTTCATCGCCCTTCGACAGCGTTTTAATTACAGTTCCGGAACTGTTATATAGCTTTGCAGAGGCAAGTAACGTGAACGCAACTCTTTTATGTGTGCTATCAAACGATGCATCCGCGCAATAATTCGCAATGTGAACCCCTGTTGAATATATGGGGAGGCAATCTTCTGTATTGCTTCTGAGATACCAACCTTTCACCAGAGACACCGACGAGCCAGACTGTTTCCAGCCTCGAACTTCATCCCAAGCATAATCTCCAACTGTTACACTGGTTCCTGTAAACAACAATGCCTCGCCAGCAGAACAGGTCATTAGGCGGTCACTGTTTGCTGTTGCGTTTTGATAGATAATCAGCGTTTTTTGATTTGGATAAGCGAAGGTAGAATTGAAAATTTTCACACGATTGTTTGCGGACGTATCCCAATCATTAAGTGTTGCAACCTCATTCTGCTGTTCAAGCGAAAATGTTTCCTGAACCATATTAGCGGCAGGAATATCTGCATTTTCAATTTCAGAAAGGAGTTCAGGGTCGTACTGAACAACAAGCGCATCATAGATATAGAAGACATCATTTTTTGTTTCTTCAGCGAACTCAAAAATATCATCCATGCTGATGTTATCTTGCGTCAAATAATTGTAGGCATGAATGCTTCTGTCTACTGCATCAACAATACAAGAGAAAAATACCTGCGAATGTATGCTTGTACGCTCGATTTTCAGAGCCGATGCATATTCCTCATAGCTGCTAACCGCAGCTGCGTTAAATCCTCGAATGAGAATAATATGCTGCGTCCTTGCTAAATCGACAAGCAACTCTTCGTCAAAGAGTCTTCCGCGTTTGCGTCAATGACAATTGCGGCATATGGATTTGCGCTTGCAAGTGCAGTGACTTCCTCCATTGTTGTCACAAGGTAAACGCCCACGTCATCATTTACGGGAACTTGTGCAAAAGCAGCATCTGAAACGAAGTAGATAATCGTTTCAACAGAAAAATACTGAGACGCTTTCAGCGGATATTTGTACACGTCGATGCCATTAATACTATAAGCCTGACCATTGACAGACATTTCGCTTCCCAACGCCGGAATAGCCAGCGTGAAGCAAAGAATAATCGCTAGAATGAGTGCCGTGATTTTCTTCATAAGTAACCTCCTGCTTTTTTACGATATGTTTCCTATCGACGTATTACCTTTCTTTGAAATAATCCCCCCTTATTCAATCCTCAAACAATGTATCCACGACCCAATCCGGGAGGAACGACAGATCTTCTCCCAAATCCTCGCGCGTGATGGTCCATACGGACGATTCTCCTGTCTCTGGGTTGAGCGTCAGCTCCTGCACAAGGACCTCTGTGCGCTCACCGGAGGCGGTATATGCAGCCCACCAGATAAAGTCGACGTACACATTCGGATCTCCGGGCGTCGGTTCCTCCGTGCCATATGGCGCATTGTTTAACCGCAGGATCAGCGTATACGAAAACGGCCAGATTTCTTCGTTTTCACGGATGTAGGAAACGATCTGATCTCGTGCAGCAATGAGATCGAAGTCGTAATGGCTGCCCTTGTCCAGAGAGCACAGATAGTTGTCTACCGCATCTTCCCATGTCCCGTGATGATCCATAACCGTATCGATTGCGGCAAAGGAAGCCGGATACTGCGCCTGCAGTCCTGCTGCGTCCGCTTCATGAATGTGTCCGAATGCCCAGATAAACCAGGTCCGGAACCATTCAAGCGGCGTCTCGGCTTCCAGCTCCAGATCTTCCGGCCCAAGCAGACTCCGGAACACCTCAAACGCCATACAGGACAGATCATGATCGCCCCACGCGGTATTCTGAAGACTGAGGCTGTCAAGCCCGCAGTAAAAGCTGCCAATCAGCTGGCTGAGTACTTTCTCTTTTTGCGCCGTGATTATCTCGTATTCCGGGCTGCTTTTCCAGTCATCCAGCGTCTGAAGTGTTTGAAGAACCGCACAAAGATTTTCATAGTCGCCGAGATCCGGAACTGTACTCTGCGGTTCTTGTTCCGCGTGTGATTCTTCCGACAGCGCTTCTTCCGCTTTTTCCGTCGGCTCGGTTATTGTTTCTTCCGTAACTGCCGAATCCGACTCCGGCAGACGGATATCCGTTTGCTCTTGCCGTTTCTGACAGCCCGTCAATACTAGTAGAACGCAGAGCATCGTAAAAAATGTGTGTTTTTTCATTAAGGCCAATCCCCTCGATCAGATCGCTTTGCGCTTCCTATCGATTGTATGATTTTAATGATTTCATCATAAGTTTCAACGCCCGCGATGCTGCACTCGATATTGTCCGCAGTCCATGCTGCAAAATAAACTCCCTCGTTGGTCATGATATAGTATACGGTGCCATTGTATTCATATTGCTTAGGATCAATGGCGTCCTTTTCATACAGTAAATGATCCTGATTCTCGGAAAATACCGTATACAATAGTGTAATCGAAGAATCACCATTCCCTAAAAGACAATAAAGAGACACAGGCTGGGTTACCGCATTGTACTGGACATCCATTTCCACAAAACCATCAGGAAGATAGCTTGGCAAAATAGCTGTAGGTATGCCGTGTATTTCCATCTCATTGGCAATAGAGGTCAACGGTGCCGGAATTTCTTTCGTGGAAGAACGCGCGACGGTTTGCGTATATTCTGACGACTTGAACCCAAATGTCTCTTTGGTCCAGTTGGCAATTGCCCCCCATAAGTCAAGCCCAAATGCATAAGCAGTTAGAGAGGTTGCCAGCAGAACGGCAATGACTGCCGCAAGGATGCGGGCTGTGCGAAGAACCCATTTGCGTGGACGCGTATTTGAACGCGGTGCGGGCCGGAGGATTTGCGTTTTGTCGGAAGTACCATTCAGCTGTGGCTCATCATCAAAATCAAAGAGCGAGCATCCTTCGCTTGAAGCAAAACGATAATTTTTGTTAAAAGAACTCCAAGCGTGATTGACATCTCCGAAATCAGATGACGGCAGCTCCTGATTGCGCTTTGCGATCACCCCCATAATATATAAAATTGCATCAGTATCGGAGTCTTCGCCGTCTGGGAGCTGAGAGTCCTGACGTAAAATTTCGTTCAATTCCTCCGTGCTCATCTCGTCAAACTTTGAAAAATCTCGATAAAAATGCTCTTTGGATTCCGACATCTCTGTGAACCCCCTTTGTTTTTATATGTACACAATTGGTTCGTTGGGGACATACATTAAAAATCTTTCTCAATTATTTTTTGAAGCTTCTTTTTTGCACGTTGCACACGCTTTTTGCAGGCTTCAACCGTAATTCCCAATTCTTCCGCAGCTTCCAACATAGTATATCGACGAACAACGATATTTACAAGAAGCTGAAAATCTTCTTCTCCTAGAGCATCTGAGTAGGCAACAATGAATTCTGTTGTCTCCACAGTTGTGCTTGCCTGCGGCTCATACGCAGACATCGCCGCAAGTAGTGCATTACTAAGTCTAGCCTCAGTTCGCCGTCTATTACGAATCACATTTTTAAGTGTATTGATGAGCCAACCACGTGGATTTTTACTGCTCATCAATCCATCTGGCTTAATACACGCAATTCGAAAAGTATCTTGTACAACTTCTTCAGCAAGTGCCTTGCTTCCCAGTGCACTCATCGCGTAGATACACAGACGGGTGTACATCTCCCGGTAAAGTCGCTCGATATATTCCTCTTCTTCTTGATTTAAACTCATGTTATATCCTTCTTGGCCAAGAGTCTTGCTCAACACTTTTTATTCCGATTTTGAAAATTCTTCAATACAAAGTTGAACCAAACGTTCTACTGCGATTATAAACGATTCGGGCTTATCCCTCAAGAGTGTCTCGATGTTTCGGATGCGAGCATCAGCTTGGTTTGGGTATATCAGATAATCCACACTTACGCCCAGGCAATTTGCTAGGTCATATAGTACTGAAATACTGACGCCTTTATTTCCGCGTTCGAGATTTGCATAAAATGATGTACTGATACCCACCTTTTCAGCAAGCTGTTCTTGGGTTAATCCATACTGTGTTCACAAACGCTGCAGATTCATTCCGATTATTGTAGCAATTCTCTTGTCCATGTCAACCACTCCTTGCGGAATAATTATATTTTCCGCAAGAGATAGCCGGAATAATCCAAAGGAGTGCATTTTTATTTCCGCCAGAAATATTCTTTAGAGTTTTCAATTAATTGTCCCCATATGCTACAATATGAACATAATTAAGTGGATAGCAAAAGAAAATATAATCGGGTAATCGAAGCAGGATAACGGCATTTCCTTGGAACAGGGCGAGCCACTTATTTTATTGGTACATATGGTAACCGAAATAATCGGTTTCAGCCATATGATTGCGCAACCAAAATGGCCTATGATTATTCTAAAGTGGGCGACAAAAATGTTCAGATTCGGAATTTGGACACCGACGAGGTCTTTACCTACTATCAGGCCGATGTTGGCGCATTGCCCGATGCAATTATCGACATTTGGGGCGAGGACAACATCCGCGAGCTTGCAGGAACCCCGGATGGAGCGCCGACAGATAACGCAAATAATGTGAGATATTACCACGAGCGGTTTTCTGATCAAACAGCCCCTGCCAGATAAAAACGCTTAGAGAGGATATCCGCCTCTGCTCCCGGCAGAGGCGGATGTCCTGCCCTTTTTGAAACAGGAGGAGAGACATGAAAGTAAAGCAATTGATTGCCATTCTTCTTATGCTGCTGCTACTGACGGCGTGTAGCGCAAACACCGACCTTGACCGTCCGGACGAGGTAGGTCCATCGGAACAAACGTTCAACATGGACGCCTCTGCCGCTGAACCGGAAGACGGGGCGGAAAAACCGACGCCGCCAGAGACCGCGACGCCCGAGGAAGCCCCGGACGCAGAACTGGTGGAGACGCTGCTTGTCACTGTGGTAGACAACATCAACGGCGAAAATACGGATGACGGCGTGGAGCTAGTCATCTATGCTTACGATGAACAGTCGCAGGCGTTTCGGGTAATCTTCAAGACGCCAATCGGCCCATATGTGTATCCGGCCAATACGGTGGATTTTGAACACCAGATCGTCTACTACGCGTCTGCACGCCCGGACGAGACATATGACAACCTATATTCGTGTGATTTGAAAACAGGAAATGTCCAGCGGCTGACGGATGGAAAAAATGCGTTTAATGATCTTCTCTTTGTGGATGGCACGCTCTATGCCAATGTGGCTCGGGAGTTCTGCACAACCTGTCAGCCCGCCCGGTTTGACCTTGACAGCCAGACGTTTACCTATCGAAATGAGGCCGACGACGATACGTGGCATCACTCCTTCTCCTATGACGATTACGCAGACGAATTTTTGATCCTCACTTGCTCGGATGCGGAAATGCGGACACACCGCGTTGCGGCGGAGACACATATCCGGCCTAAAACAATTTCTTTGATCGACGCAACATTTGAGAATGTCACACCTCTGTTTTTTACGGAGGATTTTGAAATCTGTCTGACCCGACGGCTGAATGAAAATACCATTCTGATGACAACAGAGCCACAGATGGTCAGTGGAAAGCGTACACTCAAACGTCTGGACATCACCTCGCAGGAGGCGGAGAATGTGGCAATTCCCGGAATTCAGCAGGTTCATATGTTCTATCCTTCCTTGGACGGCAATACCCTGTATTTCGTCGGCCAGGCGGAGGGCAAGACAATCTGGAACGTTTACCGCTATGCGCTGGACACGCAGGAACTGACGCAGCTCACGTTCCCCAAACAGCCCGACCGGATCATTGACATACAGATCACGCACCAGCCCTGCGGGCCTGATTTTTCACATGGATGTTGCGTCCTCGAAGACGAAGGCCTAAAAAAATAACCTTTTGGATTACGCACTGACAGAATGCAGTGTTTCTCAGGCAAAACAAAGAAGACGTAGTCCCGAAACAGACTAATCAATCAGTATCTAATGGAAAATATGGAACCAAATGAATGCCATGAAAGGAAGGACAACTATGAAAAAGAAAATCCGTATTTTTGCCCTGCTTTTGGTTGTAGCGATGCTCTTATCGGCATTTGCCTATGCTCATGAAGAAACAGACAGCGCGAAGATTCACTTAACAGGTGAAACGTTGAGCGAAGCCGATGATGTTCAAGCTATCGGCAACCGAGCTATCTTTATTTCTACGCAGAATAAGATTGCCAGCGTTGATGACTCGCAACAAGAATATGTTGCAGAGTACGTGCCAGAATACCAGATTGAATTTGCTATACCGTATCAGAACAAAGGCGTCATGATTGGCAGTGAAAAACCGACTATGGTCGAGTGCCCTAACGCATTGTGCGAGGATGAATATGAGCTGTCATGGGGGGGCACGTATGAGTACTTTGATTTGACCACAGGCGCAGTTCGAGCCATCCGTGACCCGAACACATTTTACATTGCGGCAACAAGTGTTGGCCTCACAGATCAGTCAAACTATACAACCACCATAAACGGAAAAAGCATTCCTAACGCGCAATATCCCGCAGGCGGCACATATAGCGGATCGACCAGCACGAGTTTTGGTACAGGTTCACAATGCCACGGATTTGGGCTCTATATCTATGACTACTTATTTGGAAGCAGTGGTGCAAAATGCTCTCAGGGTTTTGAGTATATCGGAAACTATACTCAAACGCAAATAAAGAACAAACTTCAGTCTTTTGCTCTTGGAACGCTGCTCAGAGTTAGCTACAGCGGCAGCACGTCAGATGAGCATACAATGATTTTGGTTGGCAGAGACAGCACTGGCGTTATCATCTACCATGCAAACTGGCCTGATAACGGCACTGTAGCAATTTCACATGTGACATGGAGTGGATTTGCACAAACGTTCCCCTACTTGGATTTTATTATTTGTCCGCATAATGTGAATGTCTGGAAGCCGTATTCCTCGACGCAGCACAGAGGAGCATGCACAGCGTGCGGGACTTATCTTTACGGAAGTCACTACGCACAAGTCGGTGGTATGGGGACTTGTTTGGTCTGTGGCTATTACGGAAATATGCCAGGATTGACCAGCACAGGTCATGAGACAGAATGATCGCGAGGTATGTTTTATGATAGGAGTCGTTACTCTGCAGCGAAAAAGTGTGATGTGTCTCCTGCTGCTTGTGATTGCGGTGTTGATGCTGAGCGGTTGCCATCAACAAAGTCGTAGTGCGCAGCTAGATATTGCTGTGCAGCAACCGCCAGGGGTGGAGCAGCCCACTGAGGCACAGCCTACGCCGCAAGCGCGCCCAGCCAAACCGGAACAGGCAGAAGATCCGTCATTTCTCTCTCCTGAAAGCGACGGGGACTACGATCTGGTATTCTTCTTTGCCACAGCGGACATCGGCGATTATGAATTTTCCATCGCCCCCGAGGGCAGCGACGATTGGCAGAAGCTCGACGAGGCGCACTGGCTGGGAACCTGCGGCCAGTCAGAGGAGCACAGCCGGGTGCATCAGCAGCCCTCGCATATTTCAAAGTTCGGATTCCGCTTCGCGGATGAAGCAGACGGACGCTATCAGCTCAGGACTACGACGGTCGGGGTGACGCCCGCTGAGGTGCAGGAGCTATTGTCGCTTGAGATCAAGGATCAGACAACGCTGCTCGTCGTGGGAAGCGACCCGAAGACGGGTAAGCAGCTGCCGGAGCTTCTGCCCATGCGGCGCTGCGCCGACTGCCCGCAAAGCTGGTTTTTCCAGGAGGGCGATCCCGCCGAAGCGGGGCCGGAGGTCATCGACTGCTGCTATGTTGCCCTGCCGAACGAGGAGGCGGCCAGCTATTTCCTTGCCCCGGAGGGCTGCGAGGATTGGATTGCCGTGAGCGCGGAGGCAAGCGATGGCCTGTGTGAAAACGAGAAAATCCACGGCGAAGGCTACCGTCTGCTTCGCGTTCCCCTTGACGCAGACGCGGAAGGTACGCGCTATCAGCTTCATCGGGAAGAAACCAACAAAGTCACGGCCACATGGCACGACATTTGCATCACGGACGATCACACCCTGCTTCGGGTGTACAGGCAGCCGGGATCAGCGGCGTGGCAGTCTGCCTGGTGCGCGGGGGAAGAACTGCTGCTGGTGGAAAGCTTCGCCCGCTGCGGCGAATGCCCGAAAAACTGGCCGGAGGGACGCCGTCAAAAATGCGGCACCACCGCCCTGAGCGCAAATGCAGACGCCCCTGTTGGAGAAAGCGTCTGCGGAGATCTGGAATTCTACTTTGGCGCGGACAACGTGGGCTGGTACGAGTTCTCCATCGCGCCGGAGGGAAGCGATGCGTGGGTCAAGCTGGATGACGTGTGTATAGATCGCGGCTGGAGCGCGGACGGTTACGTCTGTCCGTCTAAGTATGGCGTCCGATTTGAAGAAGACAGCGGGCTGTATCAGCTCCGCGCCACTGTCAAGGCCCCGCTGCCGTTTGCAATATCGAACATCTGGCACAACCTGCCGTTGCAGCCGAAGGAGGCGCTTCTGTATGTGGCCTGCCCGCCCGGAACCGAGCAGTGGCAGGAAGCGATTGCTGCGACACAGGCCGTGATCGTAACGCAAATGGAGCCGGAGGGATTGAGGGAATAAGCTATAAGAATTCCATCGCATAAAGCAGGAGGAAAAAATGAAAACAAAGCAACGATACCGCCGGTTCATGCAGGAAAATCTGTTTGACCATATTTCCATCAAGCCCGAAAACACCATCGTTCCCGACGGCTTGGCCGCGGATATCCCCGCCATGTGCGAGGCGTACGAGCGGAAGATCGAGGACTGGGGCGGCGTGGATATCCAACTGCTCGGCATCGGCCACGACGGCCACATCGGCTTCAACGAGCCGTGCGATCATTTCCCCGTCATGACGCATGAGGTGCAGCTGACGGACATGACCCGCGAGGCCAACAAGCGCTTCTTCAACTCCATCGACGAGGTTCCGACCGCCGCCATCACCATGGGTGTCGGCACCGTCATGGCCGCGCGGAAGATCGTTATGGTCATCACCGGCGCAGACAAGGCCGATATCCTCTACAAGGTCTTCTTCGGGCCGGTCACCCCGGAGGTTCCGGGCTCTATTTTACAGTTCCATTCCGACGTCACCCTCATCTGCGACGAGGCGGCGGCAGCCAAAATGCCGCAAGAAGGGCAGCAATGCAGCATTTAGGCATTGAGAACCCAATCGAAAATTTGACCGTGTCAGAGTATGCGATTATACCATTGCAAATGTCCTTGGAAGAAATGTCACTGCAAACTCAATATTATGAAGTAAAATACGGCGATTTTGACGTAAAAATACGTCACTGCTGATGTTTACAAAAAGGGAGAAATATGACAAACTAATGGTAACAGATGACGAAATACAAAGAAGAATACGTACACTCAGATCATTTGTTATATGTTCAACTTGGAGAAAATGTCCGGAAGCTGCGAAAGCGGTGTCACCTTACGCAGGATGAATTGGCAGCGTGTATTGGGATCGATCAAAAACGAGTATCCAAGATCGAACGCGGAGAGGCACGACCAAATCTGACGCTATGCCTGAAGATGGCAAACGCATTTCAGGTATCCGTGGATGCCCTGCTTGATGGTGTTGTTGAATATGAAATGGTGCAAACCTTGCTGAACGACACTTCCGAACAGCTTCTTGCACAAGAATTGTTACAAGTTGTAAAACGATATATCAGAGAAGCAGAAAAATAGCGGTGTTCCGGCGAACACCGCTATTTTTAATCTCCGTATTTTTCATTCCGAAGCATATGGATAAAACCAATGACCATTCGCTTTTGCTGCTCTGTGCAGGTTGCAGCCAAATGCGTAATCTGTGCCAACATTGGATCGTCTTCGGTCAGTTCCGGATAAAATATCCGGTCGGCTGAAAGGCCAAGACTGCGCAAAAGCAGTTCCAGCGAGTTCATACTCGGCCCCTTTTCTCCCAGCTCAATCGCGGAGATCTGTCGGTCGCTGACTGTACTTTTTTCAGAAAGCTGCTGCCTAGTCAGCCCTTGTACTTCCCGGCTTTCCCGCAGAGTCCTGCCGATCCGCTCGGAAATCGGCTCATGTAATTCTACCACCGATAGATCACCTCCGTCGACGATATTCTACATGAAATAACCCAATCAGAAAATGTTCTACAGGTGGCGAAATACAGCCACCAATAGAGTATATAAAGGATACTCCCGTTTCCGCCATATAAAAAAACGGCGGAGTTGGGAGTCTACCTGTACGACCCTAGCAATGAAAGAGGCAAAACGGACGGCTGCTGGCACAGCTCCACGGGAGTCTAACCCCGGCCCATGCTGATGGGTGCGGCGCACAATGCTTTGTGGGCGTTCAATGCG
>OGNC01000105.1_pt1 | contig 74034 bp, 84 predicted proteins | sample 1573311 | NCBI WGS metagenome assembly OGNC01 (sample SAMEA2581889, study PRJEB24529) | metagenome | biome: Human gut stool | place: China | collected 2011
TTTCTCCATAAAATACACTAATTTTTAGGCGGTTTTTAATTCCGCCAACGAGTTTATAACCATTATCTCCATACTCTTCATTACCAACGAAATTAAGAGATGCAGAGCACTGAGTGCATTTCGGCATCTTATTGCGAATCTTTTTCTTGCTCATTTCTTCTCCACAAACTGATGATACATACTTTCCAACTTAGGATTTGCGAACTTGCCGTTCTCTTTCCAGTCATAGAACAGCGGCATGATGATGTCCTCGTGAGCGGAAGAAAGCTGTTCCTGCAGTTCTTGGGGAGTGCAATGCCAAAGATGCGTCTCTTCCAGATAAAGGGTAAGGATGGCTTTTAATGCCATCGCATTCTCATGGCTCGGCTCTATCTCGAACTGATGGAAGACGCAGGTGTCTTTATCGTTTGCCTGGAGGAACTTGCTGACGGCTTCATCTTTCAGGAAAAACCTTGTATCTACTTCTTCCTGCAACACATCTTCCAACTTTCTCTTCAGCGGAATAGGGTCGGGAAACTGGTAATCGAAGGCTACATCTTTTCTCATTGAGAGGCAGAAAACTCGGTCGCGGTTCTGCGGAACACCATAGTCTTTGGCATTGAGTCTTGCCCATCGGCTTACGTAACCGAGAGATGAGAGCTTATCAAGCCACTTCTGAAAATCGGGCAGAAACTTCTCGCTTACCAGGGCTGCCACGTTCTCCTGAAGCAGATACTTCGGGCGCAACACTTCCACGGCATCGGCTACTCGCCACAATAATGCCGAGCGGGTATCGGAACCTTCCTTCAAGCCCATCTGCTTTCCGGCTTGTGATATATCCTGACAAGGTGAGGAATAGGTGAAGAGGTCGATTTCTTGCCCCCCCCACATTATTCTTTACCTGTTGCCAGTCGATTTTGGTTATATCGCCCAAGGCTTTGTCAGCAAACTGCGGAAAGATGATGTCGTGCATCTGACAGGCGTATTTGTCTATATCGCTCCAACCTACGCACGTCCAACGGAAATCAGGATGCTGCTGGGCGAGGACAGCGGCTGCCATGAGCTGCGAGTCATAACCGGAGAAGGTGGTGAGAATAAGCTTCTCACCTTGGTTCTTATCTACCGGATAGGTTGGCAGTTGGTCTTCTGGGAAGAAATCGGCAAAGAAAGAGGTCTGTGCCTCACGCTTCGGCTCTTTCGGGTACCAGAGTTGCTGATAGATGGCTGTGAGCACATCTACTACGATGGAGTTGCCCGCCTGCTTGTATTGCTGACTGGCTGACACTGCCATATCTTCTGCCTTTCCCTTGCTCTTATAGCCAGCTACTCGCTCGGCTGCCTGGGCATTGGTACTCTGCATGGTGCGGATTACATCATCTCGCACACCCATGAGTCGGAAACACTCAAAGGGTGTAAGCTTTCGGATGGCATAAGACTTAATGGTCTTATCCTTGAAATTGAACTTTGTTATCATCTTGTTTTTGCTCTATAAATCTTTTTTTATTTATAATTCCACAAACACAAACGGATTGCTGCTGGCAGCCGTGAGTGCATTCACCAATTTACCCCCTCCAACGGTGCGGCTACGTCTTAGGGCAGAAGTGGCGTAGCTTAAATCGGCTGCACCGGGTGCTGGGCAATCGGTATAGCCTTGCTCCGTTGCCTGACGGATGCGTAGGAAGGTTTCTCCTTCTATATCCACGATTTCAAGAAACGGACGGTCGGAGGTGGAGTATATCCGATAGAGAGAACCATCGGGATAAAAGCCATATCTCTTTCCGTTCTTGATAATCGTTCCTCGCTTGTATTTAGGTGGTTTATTGCTACTCATATTTCTTTATCAGAAAAACGTTCTGCTCCCACGCATTGATGGTAATGGTAGGGCAGAGATCTGTATCTAGAATACCGCCCTTATTCTCGCCTCGTGGATATTGGTAAAAACGATGGTTATTCATATTCTATTAATATGCCTGTATCAAACTTTTCAGCTCGCAAACATCGGCTATAAAAACATAATACCGATTTGCCGAATAATGGAGAATCCTGCGGATTTACCCCCCCACATTCGGAAAGTAGTAATCTATCTTCATCATTTTCCTCTCCTCATCTTTTCCATTTCCTCATTCTCTTTCGATAATCTTTCGAGATGTTCGAGAACGAGAGAATAGGATTGGGTGTTGACCTGGTCTTCCGTTAAGCCAGCATATTTCTGCATCGTAGCGGTGGTGGCGGTGTAGATTTCCATCGGGGTTTGCGGCTTTTTATTATCAACCTTCTGCACCTTGAACACGTGAGGGTAGCGATGAGCTAGGGTGTGCATGATGCCGCTCCACCAGAAGAGGATAACCTGCCAGTTGGCTTCCGGGTATTTGACGAAATAACCTGCGTTCTCGGTGAACTGCTTCGACTCATAATGAAAATCGTATTTCGTGATGCCTGTTGTCGGATCGACGTACTGGGTGGTGGTGTTAAAGATGGTGGCAAGGAACATGTTTCTTGCACTTGCGACACTCTGAGCTTGCGTCTGGAGTTGTTCCTCGGTGAACTTATTCATCTGCTTCATCTTTACCAGGTTATTGCTCAACTTGGTATAGGTCTGCATCATATCGCTGGCAAAACGGTATTGCTGCCAGGAGAAGCCATCGAGGTCGATGTTCGGACCGCGGAAGGCTTTTGCACGACGGTACCACTTGGCTTTCTGCCCGATAATCGGATAGGGGAAGCGGGTGAGGAAGTTGCCGCTATCTGCATCCAACCAATCGAGAAGACCTGCGCCCTGAGCGATGTACTCAGGGGAGGTCTTATTATCGGTCTTGGCTTTCGGGGAGAGCCAATAGTTGAGCTGCCAGAGGTAGAGGGGGAAATGGCTACTCTGGGGGTGACCAGCGATAGAATCGCTGGGGACGGGGGCGCAGAGGGAGAGTAGCTTCTTCAGGAGGCTCTTCTTCTGCGGCTCTATGCTTACCAGGTAATGTTGCTCATTGAGGGGCAGACGAGGGTCGGGATAGGCATTGATGCTTATCCCCGCAAAAAGGAAGAAGACGGCTATCTTCACCTTCTGCATATCGAAGGGGTGATAGCGGTCTACCTTGGCTATCTGCTCCTGCATGATGGCAGCGAGGGCTTCCAACTGGGAGGGAGTACATTGGTTCCAGCCCTTCGGAATTGTAAGATTTATTTGTTCTTGCATATTCTTATTTTTTAAAGGTAAAAAAGCTTTTGCCCTTACAGGGCGACTTACTAATTGCTATTATACCCAGGGCGCTGCCCTGGGCTAGGAGCTTCTGCCCCTTCAGGGCGTGTGGGGCTAAGGTTCTTTTTACCTTTCTTAGAATGGCAGGTCGCTGTTCGGATCATCGTAACCTGGCATTGAAGAGTAATCATTGCCTCCATCTGCTGGCGGTACATAGGCGGTAGCGTTGCCAGCGGCTCCGTAGGCTTGCTGTGGGTACGTCTGCTGCTGGGTAGCGGTCTGTGGCTGATAGAGGCTGGCGATGCGCTTATTCATGCGAGTACGGATTGCCTTGAAGAGGTGAGAGTTCTCGTCGTTGAAATCCTGATTTACGATGTCAGGGTCTTTCTCCTTACTATACTCCTTTACCTGTTCTACGAGTTTCGGGAATGCTTTGGCTACTGCCTTGACGTACTCGGTGGAGAATGATATTTGCATTTCGTGGGTAGGCACACTTTTGTCGGTGTCGCCACGCTCGATATTACTCTGTCGAATCTTATTCTTGTACGAATCTTTAAAAGGTTCGATGTGAACTCTCAACTTAGCCACCTGTCTGTTAACATTATCTTTTTGATATGTCTCTACTCGAAATTCGTTCACATCGATAGGAATGCAGACGTAAGGGCGCTGCTTATTCTTCTCATCGATACCTACTAAGACCTTTGCTCCATTCAGAGACAAAAGGTCAACATTTCCATTGTAAGAAGCCATTTTTTTTACTTTATTTATTTGTTAAAAACTTATTTTCTTGCCGCCATTGGCGATGAGACTGCCGTAATTGATCGCATTGAGGCGACGGAGCCAACCTGCCTCGAAGACTTGCTGGCTAGGGTGCTTGGCGATGATGCCGGCTATATATTGCTTGCGGCGAGCCTTGATGCGGTCGAAGAACTGCTTAGGGGACTGGGCGTTGAGCGCCTTGAGGGTTTTGTTGCCCACGATACCATCGGCTCTTACGCCAAGCATGGCTTGCACGAGGGTTACGCCTGGTGTGCCGCTAGACCAGACCCAATCTACCAGGATGTTGGCGATGCTCTGGTCTTTGATGTCATCGGCTTTCCATCGGTTCCAGTAACAGCGGCGAAGGATGGAGATAGCATCGGCTTTGGTGATAAGCTTCACGTCCTTTGCGTCTATGCGGCCATCGTTGTTCTTGTCGTAACCTTGGGTTTGCCAGGTTTTCAATGTTACGCCCATGTTGGTAGGACCGCCCTTGTCATTGGGGTGGTTGACGTAACCTCCCTCGAAGGAGAGGATGAAATCTGCAAGAGGTTGAATCTTTGCCATATCTTTTCTGTTTTATCGTTTTTATTTCTTCTGATGGCAAAGATAGCAAATGCTAAAAAGATGATGGGGACAAAGAAAGCCTCCCTGCGGCTTTTGTAGGCGCAAAGAGGCTTCAAAAAATGTTATCCCAATCTTTTTACTTTAAATACTTGCACTCGCTAGTGCGAAATCCATATCACCTATTTCAAAACAAACTACATCATAGCGTGAGCAGACATATAATCCCATATCTTGGTACAATCGTCTTCTTCGGGTTGCCAGTCTGCATCCTGGAAGTAGAAGAGATAAGCTGCCTTGATGATTTCATCTTCTGTCATATCGCTGCACAGGTCAGCGTACATGGCATTGAAGGCAACATACTTATCCCAATCGTTCACCTTATCATGGAACTTCATGCCCTTGGTGGCATTCACTATCTGCGATTTGGTCCAGTGTGCCCCGGTTCCTACCAATTCGCCATTCTCGCCTTTCTTGCTATACACAAGATGGCAGACATCATGGTTGGCCATTTTCTCGCTGTAATGACGATCATAGAACACTGCGTGCTGGTGACGGAGGATGCACCAGTACAATTCCGGATTTGTTTCCTCCAGGGAGGCGAGGTCGCAGCTCAACTGCTCCATCGCCTCCATCATCTTCTTCTCGGTAGCCACGCCGTGAGCGCGGGCCTGATCTATTAACTGAATATACTTCATCGTCTCTTACCTTTCCTTTTGTTGGTGGATAGTCATGCGATGGTGAGTGTTAACGGAGCATCGCACACGAAAGTCTTGCTGCAGGAGCAGCAGGCTACCTTGACAAGACGATTTTTCACGCTGCCCAGAGATGTGGTAACGTTCGTGATTGCCGTAGCAGAGAAGACAGGAATGGTGAAATCCTGACTTACCACCTGCGAGCGGGTGCAGCAGGAGCCGCAGTTGCAAGGCACGTAACTGATAACACCCTCTACGTGAATCGTTATGAGATATTGCGAAGTACCCACGTTGTCAATACTCTTTACAGAGAACTGAGGGTTGAAAACCGGAGTCTCGTCCACGCATGAAGGAGCACAGAGCTGCTGCGTGATATTTACATCATAATAGGGAGCAGTGGCGGTTGCACCTACTGCAAGCGTAGCCATGATGCAGGCTGGAATTGTTCTTTTATTCATAGTCTTTTCTGTTTTAATAGAGCGACGACTTCACCGCCGCATTAATGTTTCACCTGATAGCCCTGGGTCTTCTCTACCGGAAGGTTCTTCTGAAGAAGGTCGGCGAGTTCATCAAGATCCTCCTCGTCAAAGGTTACCACACCCTCCAGGATAGAGAGCGGTCCTTTGTAGCGAAGCTGCTCTACCACATCGTGCGCCATCTGCGGAATGCTCTCTTCGGGAATGTTACCGAAATACTTGGCGAGCATCGGGGTGACAAGCGCATTGACCACAGGCTGAATCATCGGTTCTATATCGGCTTGCAGAGAATAGTTGCCGCTCACCAGTCCCATGCTGCCGATGGTAGCCTGGAGAGACTGTAGCATAGGCAAGTGCATCAGATTGCCAGCCGCTATCTGAGAGATGGCAGGGCGTGCCCATTCGGACACTACCGCTGCCAGGATTTGCGAGTTCTTGTAATCCATATCGTTTCTTCCTTTTATCAGAGAATACGGTTACTGGTTACAAGCGCATCCGCATCCCATCTGACAAACATTGCCCGATGGAATCATCAGCTTGGTAACACTCGTGAGTGAAGCCACCTGCGATTTCAGCACGTCGATGTTTGCGTTGGCAGCGGCATTATATGCCATCTGCTCTGCGTTGACCGCCTGCTGTGCATCCTTGTTGGCATCCACCTTGTTTTCGAGCTGGCGAACCTTACCGTCGAGATACTGAGTTATCTCTACCATCTTCTTGTCGGCATAGTTCTCGCTCTCCTGGATAGCCAGTTCAGTCTTCAATGTAGAGTTCTCCTGCATAAGGTTGGCCTCACCCTTGGTTACGAAGCGTGAATCCGGGTCACTCGGATTGGCAGTCATGCCATTGTTGCCTCTGCCGAGGTTAAACAAGGATGCACCGCCACCCAGCAAACTGGTAGCCAAACCTGCGATACCAAGTCCAAGGGCGGTATTACCCAATCCCTTGCTGGCAACATCATAGTTGCCATCATTCGTTTTTACCTGCATAGTTTTTTGTGTTTAAATTCTTCCAATATCGGAATCACATGCAAAGGTAATAGGAATGAAGTAAACAGAAAAGTGATGTTCATTAGATGTTCTTGCGGATAAATCATGAAGCAGGAACACTAATAGACAGATAAGAAAAAGTACAAACGTGCAGAAGTACATAAGTACAAATGTACTTTGGTACCAAACTACATGGTTTCTTCCAAAGCCTTGATATACGGGATGGCTTCGTCCCTGATAATGTCGAGGAAGAGTTGTGACGAACGTTTCATAGGTACATCCTTCATCCAGTGGGCATTACTCATCAGTTCTTCTCCTATGCCCAGGATAGGGCGAGCTATAAGGGTAGGGTGGTTCTTCAGATACAGCTTCGGCATAAAAGTAACCAGGTGAGTATCTTCTATGATGGCAAGGTCTTCGTCGGGGTCGCTGAGAATACACTTTACGCTTAATTTGGTGAGATCGTTCTGCAAATATTGCTGAAAAGTGTTGAAAACACGTTCGCCTACATCGGGCATGATGATGCCATGCTTCAGCAGGTCATCGTATGTTACCTTATCTTTCCTGGCAAGAGGGTGTGTGTTTCGCATGATGGCACAAATACTGAATGGGATGCAGGGATGGCTCTCGATGCCCTCGTTGGTATAGGCTTCGTTCATCGTAAAAGCGAGATCCAGCATGTGGTCTCGCAACAGGCGGTTCAGGCTCGTTGCCTTGGTAAATTCGGCATTCACTCTTACGTTAGGGTATCGCTCCATGAATATAAGTGCAGCCACACGGATATAGGGTGCGATAAAGGAACCTACACCGATGCGCAGTTCTCCGGTCATGCAGTTGTTGAGTGCATTGATATGCTCCTTGCAGTCTTCCGCCAACTTCAGCATTTCCTTGGCACGGGGCAGAAGTGCCTCCCCGTTCTCGGTGAGCATGATGCTGTGCGATGTGCGTATCAGCAGCTTGCATCCCAGTTCATCCTCCAGAGCCTTGATGTGCTGACTGATGGCGGATTGGGTGACAAAGCATCGGGTGGCGGCGATACTGAAAGAAAGCGTCTCTGCCACATACACAAACGAACGTAAATGTCTTAGTTCCATAATCTCTTACTCTTTAAAATACATTATATATATTAAAATTTTATGCTGCAAAAATAAGAAAAATATTCTATGCGGAAACGCATTTTGCATAAAAAAATCTAATTATGGGATAAGATATTAAAAACTGAAAGATATGTGCGGTTTTAAATGCGAAAAGCCCCGGTATCTTGCCTTATTTTATTAAGGATCAATACCGAGGCTTTGATTTATAGAGTAAATTGCCAATGGAACGCATTGGATAGGGGGAGCGATTAGTCATCGTTCTCACCGGGCATAGAGGTTTCATCATTGATAGATGCTACCTGCTTGCTCCGCTTAGATGACTGCCGGGAAGCGGAATTGGTATCGCTCTTGTCAGTTCCGCTTACACTTCCCCCGCTGTGCCTACGCCATTACAGAGAGAATCCCAGCCACTTTCTGGTACGGCAATCTCATAGCGGCCGAAAGTTGTCGGACTGAGGGAACCGCTCAGTGTAACTACGCGATCATCTTCTGGTTTTTTGCCCGTGTCTCCTTTAATATTACCGGAGTCGTACTTGAAGTCGTGCTGCTTGTCATAAACGATGATTGATTTATCACCGTCCTCGATGATGTAACCACACTTGAGGTTATTGAGACCACGAGCCACATAAGCAGTATCGGCATTTACGCTCTCAAGAACGTAGTCCAAGGTCTGCTTGAAGCCTTTCTGGAAACCGAGGTTCTCCCAGGTGTGACCCTGACCGCCATCCTGGCACTCAAACTTGTAGAGACCCTTACCTTTCTTGAAGGACGCAGCAGTCAGCACTGCATAGGTGTTCTTACCTTTCTCTGGTGAGAGAGGAGCAGCAAGCTCACTCTTGATAAAGACATATACGTTTACGCCAAGACCGCCGAAGTTTTCCAAGCAATCGTTCTCGGAAAGCAAATCCTTGATCTCTGGGCATGTTACAGTTTCTGCCATAATTGTATCTTTTTTGATGATTAAACGAAATGGCGACGGAAGCCATATTCCGCCAGGTCAGGCGACCGTCGCCGAGGATTTATAGAGGACTGCCTTTTTGCCTGTTGGACCAGCGATGGAATCGCTGGGAACGGGGGCAGGGGAGGGGGTTAACCCTTTTTGAAGAAGGCGGTGATACCCATGCTCATACCGGTGGCGGCGAACTGAATCTTCTTCTCCTTGCTGCCAGTGCTCCAGTGAGAGAATACATCAGTAGTGCTCTCTGCCTCCAGGGTAATAACCTGGTTAGGGGTTGTGGCTACTGGCTTAGTGTACTCTACGCCGTTTACCTTCACCTTACCATCGGTAACAGGAGAAGCATCCTCCATGGCGGTTGTTACCACAAGGTTAGAATTGGTGTAGTCACCAGCTACGTACTCTGCTGTTGCAAGGTTGCCGTCTGACATCGCAAAGGCGTATTTGAACGGATTGCGGATACCTGCACCCTGGATTGACTGAATCTGGAACTGGATGTCGCGCATATCGTCATCGGTGCCCACCTTAATGCCTACGTAAGTCTTGTTACCCTCAGAGTCAACTGCATAGACAAAGTTCTTAGGGATGGTAACGTACATGCGATCACCCTCACCGAAATCTGCGATAGGGCAGAGTGTTACACGAGAGAGACCTGGAAGTTTGAAGTTACCGCCGTCCTCGTACTCAACCTTGAAGTTACCGTGGAACTTGTTAGCGTAACCTGCAGCGATGTACTGGGCAGTCAACTCGCTCATGTAAACGAGAACGTTCTGCTTGCGCAGACGGGCATCCCACTTCAGATGCCATGCCAGGAAGTTGTCGTATGGAGTAGAGTCGTTGTTGTCAGAAGGCTCTGCGATTGACTCGCAAGGAATCAAGTTGCCGTTAGCCTCGCTGATAAGACCGTCCTCGATGTCGTGCTTGATACAGGTATGGAAGCCGTCATACAACGCCATTGCCTGCTGTGAAGCTGGAGTGTCCTCATCACCCTTGTCAAGACTGATGTCACCATTCCACAAGCAAGCGGTAAGGTTATCGGCATAGTTGGCAAGGATAGCAGTAGCAGCCTCTGTAGCGAGAGGGTACTGACCCTGTGCGTCTGTGCCGAATACTGTTTCGCAATACTTGTCGATGTTATCAGTGTAATGATCCCAGGCGAGCTTAACTGTGATTGTACGTTCTTTAAGAAATCCTGCCTCGCTGTTCACCTTAGTGTGAACATCCTTACGACGGGTGGTACCACCCTTGCGGAGCAGAATATGGATGGTGCGCTTATACTGAACACCAGAAACGATGTCGATACCCAAGCGGTCCATCTCCTCTGCATCGGTGTAACCTGGACCCATAAGGATTTCCTTAGTTACCTGCTCGGCTACGTGCTGCAGGGCAGTAGTGCCGATAAAATCTTTAGGAAGTGTTGCCATAATTTCAACTAATAATTAAAAAATGAATAAGAATGTTTTAACCTGAATACTTTATGTTATCCTGATGATTGAGGGGTTACTCCTCGCCTCGCTTGAAACGCTCGAAGGCAGCCTTGCGCTCGGCATTGGTCTTATACTTCGATGGGTCGAACTCACGGAGGTTCTGAGCCTTTGCACCCTCACCGTTGTTCTGAGGTGCAGCACCCTGTGCTGGCTCCTCGCCTGGGTTCTCGTTCAACTCAGCAATCTGAGCGTCCTTGTCGGCGATGGTCTGCTGGGCAGTAGCAAGCGAAGCCTGGGCGGTCTTCAACTCCTCATCTACCTTTTCCTTCTCCTCATCAGCCTTTGCCTTTGCTTCGTTGAGGGCTTTGATGTCCTCATCGGCCTTAGCCTTTGCCTCTTTCAGGTTCTTAATCTCCTCGTCCTTCTGGGCGATGGTTTCAGCGAGTGCGTCGTGCTTTGCCTGAAGGTCAGCAAGACTCTGCTCTGCTGTGGTGGCTTTCTGCTTTGCATCAGCCACAGCCTGCTCCTGCGATGCGAGATGAGCTTCGAGGGTGTCGAGCAATGGGGCATTCATGAATGCGCCTTCCTCCTTCACCTCAATCTGCTGACCATCCTGCATACCGCAAGCGGCATTGATCTTTGGATAATTTGCCATATTGATTGATTTTTGATGAATAGTATGTTGATGATTTTCTTGTGCGGTGGATGCTGATGCCTGCTCCGGCTCGTTATCTTCCGGTTCCGGCTTTTGGATAGAAGCCTCTCGTTTGATAGGCTCGGCTGTGCCGTTGTAGAGAGCGAAACAACGCTGAACGCAAACCATAAAGGTACTCTGGTCATCCATAAGGATTCCCTTCACGTCTTCAGCATTGAAGACCTTACCTTTCAGGTGAACATCCTCAATAGCGTTAGGACAGGCTTTCTTTACATCGGCTCTGAACTCCACACCCAACTCGGCAAGCTCTTTTACGAGTTCCTTGTTGTCGTTCTTGTTGGCGATGTCGCGGTAAGCCTTATTCTTGTCGAATGACTCTGGGTCATACTCCTCGTGATAAGTCTCATCCGTGTATTTATCCTTTGAGCCATTAGCCAAAGTATAGAATGCAGCCATCACGCCGATGCTACCAACCTGGTCTTTCGGATTCAGGTAATATCGCTCATCGCAAAGAGAAGCGAGATACATACCTGCACTGGCACACATACCATCTACCAGAGCAATAACCTTCTGACCTTTGGAGTGGGCATAGTCGATGGCAAGTGCGTAATCGTTCTTAGCCCAAGCCGAACCGCCAGGAGTATTGATGATAAAAAGATGACCTCGGCAAAGCGGATGATCAGCCGCACGCATCATCATATCGCGATGGTCGATAGAACCATAAGAGCAATATCCACCATTTCGAGTGATAGGACCATCTACGGTGAGAACCGAAACAAACGGAAAGTTCTGCGCCCGCTCATCATCTTCCGGATAGTCGAGCTGATAGTTAGCTCTCACCTGCTTGCCATCCTCGGAAATCTGATATTCCTCCGGATAGTAGGTGTTTCCTTTATCATCCTTTGCAGTGACGAATCCACAAGTCTTTTCCGGTTTGGTAAACGCTGTATGAGTATTTAAGTTCTGCTCGATCGTTTTGCGAATGCCATGCACGAAATCGGGGTTCACCATCCACTTCTTTTCGGTCAGAATTTCATAAAGACCTTTCATGTGGGTAATAGAATTTTAAAAATTAATGTATGTTATCGTTATCCTGAAAACAAATCTCCTTACCTTGTTATTATGCTAGAAGACTATTGATATTTTCTGAGGGCAAAGGTAATGGAAATGCGTGGGCGTATAGGGACAAAATAAGCCTATATGCCGAAATAGCTATGATTTAGGAAAAAATAAAAAACCCTGCGATCCTCACGGACGGCAGGGCTGAAACTCAAATCTAATTTAACATTATTATGAATATAAGCTTTTAAAAAAAACTAGAAGATAATTAGATACTGATTTTTCTGTAACTAATTAAGAAATCGTTATCGAAATAAACTCCGACATCGCCTGACAGATAGCCGTAATGCTACGGGTCTCAGCATCGTTCTGACTGGTTACGGAATCGGTGATACCGAAGGTGCCAGGCAGCGTATGGCACAGATAAAGCGAGTCATCCTGCTTGCGCAAGACTATATAATAGTCCTTTCCGTGCATATTCTTAATGATTTCGGGTATATTTCCCTTTCCGTCACGGATATTGGCGGTAATCTCGAACTTGAAGACGGTACCGTTGCCACCCTCTGAAGAAGTCTGCTTGGCGGTGATGCCATCAGATATTACATAATTATTGCCCTCACTGGTGGCAACATGGAGTGCTTCGCCGGCAAACCTGCATCCGTTTATCTGCAATATCAGCGGTATGCTGAATGGAATAGGGATGGAACTGTCCCTTGCGGCATAAAAATAAGCATCGGTTATTCCCTCAAGAAATAACTCTCTGCAACTATCGGGTAATTTCATACTGTTTCCTTGATTTATCTATTATTTAACGTTTATTATCTTACGAATTAACACCTATTATATAAGGTGTAAAATCATAGCCACTGCACTTCATCGATGCGATTGGGCTTATCACGGCTATCTTTATACTGCATATCCACACAGGAATAGCTCTTGAAGAAGCAGTGCTCCGTGCGGAACCATCTGCCGATGATGCGGCGCAATACGTCTTTCTCTTCCTCGCTGGCTTCTATGCCGTAACGCATCAGATAGCGCTCCAGCATAGCGTTATGGGAGCGGGCGATAACCCTGCCTTTGGAGGTACAGAAGTCGAAGGTGGATAGCGACCATTCTACGAGGCTGCGCTTGAAATCATTGTTGAGTGAGACCGCCAGCGCACGCATGCCGTTCGTATCGAGGGTAAAGGTAGGCTTTACGGAATAAACGGTATCGACAATCTCTACTTCGCTGGGTAAGCGGATGCAGAGGTAATCATCATTGGCTCCCTTGCCGTCGGTCAGGCGACCGTTAAGCTGCTGAACCTCTCGGAAGGTGAGCCAGTTTCCGGCATCACGGCGCATCATTACCTTGCCTCCGGCAGGGTGCCTGCCCGTGAGCATATTGCACCATTGCTGCTGGGAGAAACAGCCGAGGTCGATGCGGCTGCTGCGGGCTGGGGCATTGATGAGGGAGTTGCGCATGATGAAGTGCTCGTGCGAGTAGTTACTGAACACTACCGGCTCATCCTTTGCCAGGGTGAGCTTGGGATCGCGGTGCCGGAAGAACTGGCAGCGGGAGGTGGGGAGACGGAGATAGATATTTGGCATTGTTTTTTTACTTTATTGATTAGGCGAAGGCGATGCCTTTCTGCTGGGCATAGTAGAGCATGATTGCATCGGTAACGTTCAGGCAATACTTCTGGATGGAGTTGCCTTCCTTCGGCTTTGGTACCAGCTTATCGAGCTTCTTGGTCTGCTCTTCGTCGATGTTGAAGGAGAGCTTTACGGCATCAATATACTTGCCTCCACTCTCGGTAGTACTGATGAAGCTCTCATTGAACTTACCGTTCTCCTCGAAGAAGAGGTTGAGGGCTTCTATCATCTGATCCTGGGTGAAGCCAGGGAGCTGGGGATGCAGCTTGCGATATTTTGCAGAATAGGTCTGCATGCGCTTCTCCATATAGGCATTGATGCTGTCGGCATACTCGCAGTAGAGGGCATTATCTTTGCTGTTGATGTCTTTGGTGCGGGAATAATTGAAGAAACCTTCCAACTGCTTCAGGCTTTCCACTACACCATCAAACTGCTTGAACTCGGTAGTGCCATTGAAAATTTCTCTCATATCCGCTCTTGCCTGGTTAAGAAGGTCTTCCAGACTATCGGCATAGAAAGTTATCTTGTCGAGATTAATGGAAAGGCGGGAAACCGTCTCACGGATGCCTGGCTTGGAATAATCTACGTAATAACGGAGCAACTGACCGAAATTGAGGAAATCGAAAGTTACCTTGCTGTGCAGGTTTATCTGTACGAGTGCGGCATATACCTGCTTGGCAAGTTTCAGATCCTTATCCTGGATAGCCTTGATAAGCAGGGGCATCTTAGGAGAGTTCTGAGGAATGCGGCAAGAAGAACGTACCATCTCGTTACGATTCTCCATCAAATTATAGAAATCGGCATTGGAAAAGAGAGTTTCCAATGGTTTGATATATTGCTCTGCAGGCACATCCTTGAAGTTGAAGGTATAGATGGTCGGCAGATTTCTGATCTGCTGCTCACGCTTGGCCAATGCCTGCTGCTGTTGTTTTTTGTTTTTTGTTCCCATTGCTTTTTATTGCTTTTTTACTCTATTAATCATAATCTCCCTTATTGGGCGATTATCTTATTTCTTTTGAGCCTCGAACATTTCCATTCTCTCACTGATGATGCGGTTGATTTCAAAACCGATTTCTTTGGCATTAGGATGCGCCTTGCCGGTGGTTTCTCTGAAGCGGAGGTCGAGGATATGCTGCCACTCGGTGATGGTGTAGGTGTAAGCTACTACCGTATAGGTATCAAGAGGAAGAATGCCTCTTGCATCCTGCGGCTTCATGCCCGATTTCAGCAATCGGCGATAGAGCCAGTCGGAAATCTTGCAGCCGGAGAGATAGAGGAACTTCTGCCAGCGGGTGCCCTCGTGCAACCAATGGGGACGAGCAATCTGCACGCCACCTTTCTTCTCCAGGTTCACGTAGCGGGTGCTCTGCTCGCTGATGCAGTTAGGCGATGTGCGATTCAACTCACGGCTGGTGCTGATCTGTGTGGTAACAACAAGCGTCATACGGAGGAAATAAAGGGCTTCCTTGAAATCATATTTCAGTGCCTTCTCGATAAACTCGGCTTCCTTCACATTGAATGGGGAGAGGATTTCGAGTATATTGCCATGCTCGCAAAGGAACTGCATATTGCTGCTGATCCAGACCTTCTTTTCCTGCACTGCATAATTGATGTAAGGCGATGCAACGAGGAAAGACCAAAGATGCTTCGGCAGTTTGCTGTCGTTCTTCACGAAGAAATAGAGGGTGCCATGTCGGTACATAGAGCGGTGACCGCTCTCCCAGAAACGGTTGGCCAACTTTACTGCCTGTTCTTCCAGGAACTTCTCTTTCTGCTCTTCAGAAAGATTCTCGTCAGGCTGCTTACCTTTGCTCTTGTAGCAAACTCTGCCTACTCGAGCAATCTGTTGAGCGGCGGTCTTCTGAGGCCACCACTCAACACCAGGAATTATCATTTTCATATTGTTTCTTTATTTGATGTTTATATATTATTCTATCTATGCTCAGTCTGTACTCAGTCTGTATTGTAACGGTACTGGATATTCACTTTGAACTTACTTTACAGCATGGTTGGGGATGCCCAGTTCCTGCTCTCTTATCTTCTTGGCTACGAACGCCACGAAGTCCCAAAGATGGAATATCGAGCGGTTGTTGGGTATCACATAGTCATAGCTGTTGAAATCAATCTGAACACGATACTGGTCTCTGTCGGTACGTTCCTCAGAGATACCACGCTTCTTCAAAGTTTCCGGCTTTGCCGAAACATAGACGGTGATGATCTTAGCTTTCGGGCAGCGCTCCATCAGCTCCATCAGTCCTTTCTCGTCGATGACGTAAATGGCTGCACCATCTACCTGCTTCTTCTCCGTCCAATACTCATAGTTTCCGTATCTGGTATAGGCGAGCATTTCGCTTTTAGGGACGTTGCATTCCTTGACAAAATGATGCTCCTTGCCGTCCACTTCACCTTCACGCATAGGTCGGGTGGTATAGGAACAGAGCACTTCATACCCCAGGATGGCAGACAGCATAAGTGCTACCATATCCTTGCCAGCCCCAGAGGGACCAATAATCGTTATCAATTTCATAATCTTATCATTTTACTTGATGAGTTGTCATCACCAGTCGGAAGGCTCCATACCTCGCCAGCGATGGGTATTTCTGCAACACAACGTTTCGCAGATTACCATAATCATCCATATTAACTACATATCTTTTCAGTCCGAAATCGAAGTTGCAGGTGAAGTCCAAATTGATCTGACGGATGAACTTTTCACCCCCCCCGAAACCGGACATTACATCGAATATTACTTTCATCCATCGCTGACCTTTCTGGTCGAGCCATGACACCTTCGGGATTTTTACATTTCTCTTTGCCATAATCTTTAATCTTTATTGTATTAAAAATCTTTCTATGTATTCTGATATATTTCTTTCCAGTCTTCCTTGGTAAGGATGATGCCCGAACGCTTGCAATAGTCGAAGAAAGTTGCCTCAGAAATTCTGTTGTAATTGGCAAACTGATTCCATCGCTTACGGAAATCCATCTCATTGTGGCCGCAGGTGGAATCAGCAGGACGGAAGCGGGAAACTCTTCGCCATAGGTCGTAACCTGCTACTCTATCCACATGGTAGAGCGACATGCCGCATTTAACCCAACCCAGATAACCGCTATTAGCATCCTTTCCGGCACAAATATCTATGCCTTGAGCCTCAATTTTCTCCACCAATCGCAGAGCTTTGCGGTAAATGATTTCCGGCGTATCTCGTCTATAGGCACCCTGTCCGTTATGCGGATAGTTGCCGCTGAAGCCAGCACCGGTCGGATGACTGCCAATGAAATAGGTGTTGGTATAGTTCATCACGGGCATCGGTGTAGGTACGTTAACGGGCAGCCTGGTGTAAGGTACCGCACGTTCATTAATATATATATGCTGTGGATCATCCCATGAAGCGAAGCGCACACGACCGATATTTCCACAAGAACCATCGAGCATAATGCCCAAAGCTGCGTAATCCTGCAGCAATGCCTTGAACTGCTCTTTATGATGGTCGGGATAAGCCAGACGGACCAAGCCAAACAATCCCGTTCCGGAACAGGAACGCATCAGCAGAGCTACCTCAGGGCGAAATGCCAATACTCTGCGGATATTCTCGAAATTGGCAATACCCTCGTTGTCCTGAAGGTCAATATCTATCGCCAGCCATCCAGTATGCTGCTGAAGGTGGCTTTCTCTTCGGGAAACCATCACCCGCTGACCTGGATGGGTAAGGCTATTGTCCTCGTAGGTAGCGAAGAGACCACTCAGCGTGGCACCAGGAAGCATCTTCTTGGTATCTACGTATTCCGGCATCTTCTTAGCTGCACTGCCATACTGTTGCCGCATGGCTCTCAGCTTCTCTACATACGGCTTCCACCTATCCGTAAGACAGAACTCACGGATAGACATCTGCGTGATGCACTCGCCCGTCTCCATATCGACGTATCTTCCGAGTGCATCTTTCGCATCCCGATAGATGGAACATATCTCCTCAAACATACCTTACATATATTATATTATATAAAATCTGCTGCAAAGATACAAAAATAAATCGAAAAGAGTATAGGTAAGCTATATAATATTTGAAATAAGTTATATTTTTAACATTTAATATGGGTTTGAGAGGGGGAACCAGTGATGGAATCGCTGGGAACGGGGGCACAGGGGATGTTTTTTCAAAAATGGGACCAAACTCCCGATTTTGGTCTCAAAAGTCTCATTTTGGTCTCATTTTATTTTTGAAGGGTGAAATGTTAAAGTCCCCTAATAAAGAAAATGGGGGATTTTGCCCCACTGCTGACCCACCATTGTCCCACTGCTAGCCCACTACGATTTTTCGCTATTTGCTTGTTTTTCAGCGATTTTCTTATTTTTGGTCTCATTTTTTAATTAATTTCTATAAACTAATGTACGCAGGAATGCAAAAATATATTTGGAATATGTAGAAAATATGTAGAAAATCCTGCATTTCGTCCGCTAGCTGCCACTTTTCCATATCCTCATAACTACCTTATTGTCTGATGTTTACGGCATAGCCGTTAATGCTACTAACTTCTAGCTTGAGGTTAGGGGATTTTGATTTTAGGGAAAAGAAAAAATACACGGAAAATTTTATATATAGTAGTGAATTTCGGGGAAAAATGGGACCAAGATATGCTTTTGAGACCAAAAAGCCCACAAAATCAGCGAGTTATCAAAAGCCCACTAAATGATGGGCTTGGTCGCAAAATGGGACCAAAAAGAAATTGTGTCCGTTAGGCGTTCCTGCGGATTTGAAATCCGCAGACAAAAAAAGGCTGCCTCGCTTCACAGCGAAACAGCCTTACTAAACTAATAACTAATAATCAACAAAACCTTCTTCTATTTATTCTTCATAAACTGATTAGCCTTATTCAGGCTATCATACAGCTCGCCACGACCAAACATATTAATCTTGGCGCTGATAGGCTCATTCAGGCGCTGAATGAGCGCATTCACGGCTTGCAGGAGCGCCGCATTGCTTGCAATGCTTGCGGTAACCAGGTCGCCTGTCGCTGACGCGCCAGACGAAAGATTACCATTGCCTGCTTGCGTGCCTGCTGCAAGAACATCACCCACGTTGCCATTATCAAATGCCCTTCTTGCTGAGTTTCTGCCTGAATAGTTGCGGTCGTAGTTCACGAGCGCTTTCAGCAAGCCTGGGTTATTCATCATCATGGCGTGGGTGGTTTCCCTACCAATCACGATTTCCGGTCCTCTCTCGGCTACGAGAGACGGCTGCCCGTTCACGGTGGTGGCGGTTGGAGACGTAAGCATCTTCACACCCTGCATCTGCTTGCCATCATCCTCCTTTGCCCAATACACCTCGCCATTATCAGCCACAAATGGCTTCAAGTCCTGAACATTTCCGGAATCATAGGTAAGCATACCAGTAACAAGCTTGGTGTTGGTGGTATTGGTATTACTCTTCTTCTTGCCGCCGCTGAAAGCCGAATTGAGTGCCCACTGGAGTAAGCCCATCAAAGTAGCCATCACACCTGCGGCTGCGATAGGACCAGCGATAGGACCCAGGAAGTCGAAGCACTTACCGATGGCACCAGCAATAGAGAAGGTCATTCCTGCTTGTGTGCGGGCAGCATCCGATTCGGTAATGGCTTCGTTATTGGCTTGCGTTGCGGCAAGGTTGGTAGTGAGCGCCGTTTGGGTCATAGCCATACCCGCATTCAAAGCCACCTTTGTGCCCTCGCTCTGTTCCTTGTTTCCGGCATCGGTTACATCTGTGATGTTCTTGACACCCTGCGTGGTAACCTTCTCACGATCCTTATAGCCCTTCTTTACCTCTTTGCTCAGTTCCTTCTGGTGCTTCTTCTCTTTCTTCAACTGGTTAGCTTTCTCCTTGTCTTCCTTGGATTTGCCGCCAGTCTTGAACTCTGTATTCATCACGCCACCAATGAAAGAACCGCCGATACCGGCTGCGACATCGGACCAGGAACTGCCACCTGCGATAGCATCGGCTGCTGCTGCACCCGTCTGCGTGGCGGCATCCTGATAGAACGCATTGGCATTGTCTCGGTTGCGATGTTCCCACGCACGAGGAGCGCCATTGCCATGCTCTTGCTTATTCGCCTGCTCGGGGGGTGCAGGGGGCGCATAAGGAGGCACAATAGCAGGACTGTTAGGATTGATAGGCGAGCCGTCAGGATTCCAGCCGAGAGCCGGCTGCTGAGGAGTCATATTCTCGAAACTAGACTGCGGCTGCTGAGTGAGATAAGATGCACCCTCATCTACCAGTCGCACATACATCGGATTCGCCTTTGTGCCGAGATTTGAGAAGTCTTCCTTCACGGCATTGGCATCAGCATTGGCTCTTGCTGCCTCAATACCAGGCTGCGCTTTCTTCTTGGCTCGCTTGGCACCTGCATCGTTGATAGCCTTCCACATCTGCGTATTCACATCGTTGAGCGCCATATTACCCCACGATTCGAGCATAGACTTCAGAGCGTTCTTGATACTCTCCTGTGCGCTGCTTACATCATAGCGCATTTCGGCAAATGCCTTGCCTACTTCTGCACCGAAGGTCTCGATAGGCTGCACAAGCTGCTGCATCTGTGAGAGGCGGTTCTTCATCGCCGTAGCCATTTGGTTGACATAGGCAAGTTCTGCCTCCTGACGAGCCTTGTCAGCTTCATCGAGGAGCTGCTTGTTGCGTGAGTTTTTGAAAACGAAAGCATAATAATCTTCTGCCATCTGCATCTTCATCTTCATCAGCTCCACCTCTGGGTCGGCGGTGAGATCACCGAGACCGAGGTTCGACCACATATTGGTTCGCTTGCCGAAGAGCGCACTTTCCTGCTGCATCTTGCGAAGGGCTTCCTGGTTGGCAAGATTGCGCTGGTTACGTTTCCACAAGAAATCAGTAATCTTCTTTGCTTCATCGTAATGTTTCTTTTCTGCCGCAGTATATTCATCAGAATACTGGATGAGTTTCTGGTAGAACAGCTTTACGTCCTCCTCCGTATCATCCAAAAGCGCAAGAAAGACGGAAGGTGTATTTTCGTAATTCTCGCCAAAGAGGAATTTCAGTAAGTTATCTTTCTTTCCTTCAGTAGCAAAAAGATCAGCCATCTGCGTTCTTGCCTTTTCAAGAACCTTGATAACATCATTTTTGTCCTTCTGAAGAGAATCGAGGGATACATCTGCAAAGCGAGAGGTTATCAGACCGAGGAAAGAATTTTCCTGCACCACTTTGGTGTAATCATGCTCCAGCAGTTCTTTACGGCGCTGCTCCATGCGTTCCTGTATGATATTGGCGTTACTGTTTTCGCCCTTTGACGCATCGAGCCATTGACGGTCGAGGTATGCCCTATCCCGCTCATCGGATTTATAGCCAACGATCTTGCCCTTCTTGATTTTAGGCAGTTGCTTTAAAAGGTCAGCACGGAGTTTTGACACATCGTAAGCATTAATCTGTTCCAGCAAGGTACGAGACTGAGACTGGCCAAACTCATCATCCTTCTCCTTGCGGTCTTTATCCATTGTCTTTTTGAAATCATCCCAGGTTTTCTTACCGAGAACAATAGATTGCTTTGCCGCAGCGAGAGCCGATTTCAGCTTTATATCCAAGTCATTAACAACCTGCTTCTGTATCTCCTTTTCTACATTATCCTTTGTCATTTCCTCTACCATTGCCGTCTTCTGGCGTTCGTAGAAGTTCTTGATTTTGGTTATGAACTCGGATATATTGTTGCGGGCATCGTCTTCAGGATTTGTAGCAGAGCCATGGCCACCTTTACCGCCCTTTCCGGTTTCATCAATATGTTGTGGGGTTCCCGTTTCTTTACCAGTTGCCACATCCAATTCCGCGCCGAATTTATCTCTTAACGCGTTTTCCTGCGCAACAACATCATCCAATCGGCGTTGAGCCTTATCACGAGCACTCTTTGCCGCAGCCCTCTGACCTGCTTGACCGATAGCGCCCTGAACCTGAGAAGGCATCATGGCACCGCCGGAAGTCTGAATATAGGAGCCGTTAGGTGTCTGTACCTTCGAGTTAGCGTAAGCATCTTCTTTTTTCTGCAAATCAAGAATTGCATCCACCTTCTGACGACCCAACTCTGCCAGCTTAGAACGGGCACCTTCAAGTTCGTAATACTTCTGCAAGCGGGTAAAGTTTGCATCCCATGCCTGAGTATTTTCCTTGACAGCACCGGTTTCAGCATTAATCTTTGCATTGAGTCCAGGAATAGCACTATTCAACTGATTCATCGCATCGATTCGCAACTTCATAGAAGCAGAAGTATCTTTCATTACATTATGAAGACGATTCAGTTGCTCCTGCTCTTCCATTGCCCTACGCTTACCTTCCTCCTGTACTTCGTTCAGTACACGCTGACCGGCTGAAGCCTGATTCAGAGAAGACGTATATTCAGCCAACTTTACGACAAGAATACCTAACAAGCCGATTATGCCACCGAAGACACCAGCCTGTTTTACTAATGACAGTTTATTGAAAGTTGAAACCATCTTAGCCCAAACCACGCTCAGTGAGGCCGAAGCAGAACTCAACTTCTGAGCATAATCAAGTACGTATGCAAACGCACCCGCCAAACCTGCCATACTGAGCATAGATATGAGCGTAGGAAGGATATTCAGCAGCATTTTGACAGAAGCAAAGATAAGTCCGATGGCTAATTTTACCTCTGTCATAAAACCGAGGCTGCTAGTCAACTCCTTTGTTAACTCAAACCACGCCTTGGCTATATCGTGAACGGGACCTGCCGCTGCGCTAGACGAAACAAACTGTTTCTCCCAAAGGTTATTGGCACGCTCCATATAAGCCATAGCGGTTTCCTGCTGCATATTATACTCTACCGTTACAGCCGTACCGTCATTAAAAGCTTTGTTGGATTCCTCAACAGCTTTTGTAAGCATACCATTCTTGGCAGCCATCGTAACCATCGTCTTCACGAGTCGGGCACCGTCAGAGCCTAAGTCTTTAAACAATCCATCAAGAGCAAAAACGTTTTTGGTTTCGCCCATTCTTCTAAAGATAGTAAGAATAGCGTCCATACCTCTTCCGCTCTCGATCATCTTCTTCAAACTTCCAGTAGCAATACCCAGGGATTTTTCAATAGGGCTTGTGCCTTTTCGTAACTCAGTTACCAGTTTACCGAAAGCAGTAGCAGCAACTTCTGGCTCCAATGCCATACTATCTACCGCAGAACCAAGGGCGAGAATATCAGGCGTGGTAAGGGCAGCCTGTTCGCCAAGGGCAAGCATACGATTAGAGAAATCAACAATTTTGCCACTAGTAGCGGTAGATGTAGATGCCAGACGGAAGATTGCAGAACCGGTCTTCAGCATGGCTTTTTCTACACCATACTTGCCAACCAATCCCATTACCTCAGTAATCTTTGCCAAAGCCGTGAGCGCTTCCTCGCCCAAATCTTCTTTAAGCGCCACATTTACCTGGTCGGCGGCACGGACGAAGCCAGCGAGTGCCATAGTGCCACCCTGTGTTTGAATACCTAACTTGGCACCAGCATAAGCGATTCGGTTTAACTCTTCAAGACTGGTACGGGTATCAATTTTTGCCAACTCACGAGAAAGATTTGCTATTTCATCCGTAGTAGAAAGCGCAACCTTACGAATATCCGTCAACTGATCCATAAACTTCATGTTCAGACGGAATAAATCAACAAAGTAAGTCTTTGCCTGGTTAAATACCGCAAACAGACCTACGTATGCGGTTAAGTTCTTTAACGCCGTATTCCACGCACCACTCTGCTTATTGGCTGCACCCGTTGCGTCATCAATAACCTTTTTGAGGTTCTTCAGCTCCTTCTGTCTGTTTGCAAATGTCTCGCTCTTGGTGTTGACAAAGTTCAGTTCCTCCTCAAGTTGCTTATAAGCCTGTCTCAGCTCATTGATATTTGCCTTGCCAGTCTTACTGCGGGCAACAATATCATTGAGCTGCGCTTGCGAGAGGCGGGTACCTTTCAGAGTCTGCTCCAACTGGGCGTATTGTCTCCGCAAATCAGATACAGCCTTACTTCCAGCAGGGAGTTGCTGTATTTTCTGCTGAATAGCGTCCATGGTGCGCTTAATGTCCTCGCCTGAAGCCTTACCAGGGTTAGATAATACCTGACGCATTTTCTGCCAACTGATGGCTGCTTTCTGAGCCTTGCCCGATACGGCATCCAGGCGTTCCTCAATCTGAGCAAGGGCATCGTTAAAAGATTTAATCAGAGCGGTATCAGATGTATCTACATTATCCCTCGCCTGAGTAAGTGATGTTCTAGCACGGCGAAGTTCGGAGGCGGTAGCGTTTTTATTACCGACGGCTAGCATAGCTTCACTGGCACTCATCTTGCCGTTACGTCTATCCTCTTCAGCCTCCAGTTGCTTTAAAATATCGAGGTTAAACTGATAGCCGGAGGATGTTTTCTTTAAAGAAGAAACAAGCTCTCTCTGCTGAGTAAGAGCCTTACTGAGCCATTGGTCGGATTGCTCACCAACATTTTTTAAATTTTCCTTAACCTTCACATACTTTCCTTCGAGCAGACGTATCTGGTCGCCTACTGTCTTCATCATAGCGCGGATGGAATTAGCCTGCTCCAGTTCTGCCTCTGACAAACCTTCGAGCTGACGCTTGCCGTCGCCCAATGCACGGCGCAGGTTGCGGAGTGAAGTATTACTGAGCTGGTCCACCACGCTCTGTAAACGCTCATTGGCAGAAATATCCTTAATCTGCGCAGAAGCCAGCAAATCATACTGCTTCTTTAAATCCTTGATGGTGGCATCGAGTGCTTTATACGGATCAGTGTTCGGCTTCAGAGTTTTCAGTTTCGCCTGAGCCGCGTCTAACTGGTCGGATATACCCGCTGCTGCCTCCTGCAACTGCTTCAATACTTGGAGCGGTTGCTGACCATTGAGCGTGATGATAGCCTCTGTTTTATTCTTTGCCATTGCTTTTTATTTTTTAATGTTTATTTTTTGGGGGATATGAGACCGGCGATGGAATCGCCGGGAACGGGGGCGAGATGGGTTACTCGTCTTTGCCTTCCAGGGCGTTCATTATCTGCAACAAGCCTTGGTAGCCATAGTAATCGGCAAGATGATTTTCGTATCTTGTTTTCAGTCTGCGGACGGTTCGCATGATGGCAGGGCGGTGAGATTTACCTGCCCTTCTATCCCACTTGCCGATGTAGCGGGTTTTAAACTTGGCTTTCTTTGAGCGGTCCACCTTATCGGCAGTGATATGGGCTGCAGGGTCACGAGGATCACCCGTCAAACCTACACCAATATCCACATATCGGAGATAATCGTTATAACGGATTCCTACCATCAGATTACCCGTCTTTTCATCAGCCTGATATACCGTACCCTCAAAGGATTTCTTACCTTCACCCGTAGAATACCACATGCCGTGTTCCTCGCGGTATTTGTTCACCTTCTCATAGCCGCGATATACTTCTACCGGATAAATCTTCTGGGTATTGAAGTTGACTTCTATATCAAGAAGGGCTTGTTTCAGATATACACCTGCCACCTCTTTCAGTGGTGCAAAAGGCGACTTGATAGGTTGAGTTCTGATAGGCATAACTTATCCCTCCTTTCCGTCTTCTGTCGATGCAGGAATGATATATTTCTGCTCTTTTTCACATTGGAAGTTATAGAGCGGACGGATGGTCTGCCAATAGCAATCAGCCAGGAGCCAGCTCGGACCACGGAAAAGAGGGTTTACACCATAGGCAAAACTCTCTATATCGACGGATGATAACTCTATGCCCAGCTTAGGCTCTTCCGTCTTGAAGTTTCTGCCCGTGATAGGGCAGATACCTGTGCGGCGAAGCTGAGTGAGATAAGAGGCAAGGTCTTCGCAATACTCCATCAGATCATCCGATGCAGCCTGCAATTTGCTGCCATCATATCTGCCCAATGTAGCAGAGGAGTCTTTCAGTCGGGTAAGGAAACAGACCTGATAGGTAATCAGGGCTTGCTTATCCGATTTCAGTTCTCCGGAGTTTACCACACGATAGAGCATACAGGGAGAGTGAATGATATTGGCGTTGCGGGAAAAGATATTTTCCTCATCAATATCACGAATGCGGAAGAAACTCTGTTCTTCCAGTTTCTTGCTTGTCGGGTCATGGGATAAGGGCTTGTATATCGTAGCCCAGTGTTCCAAAACATTTGATATTGTCATAATTCAAAGGGATTTTAACACATTATTAACTGATAGCGTACAGAAATTAAGAGATATTGGCACATTACATGCCCATTACTGGGTCTGCAGGTTTCTGCGGAATCCAGTCGTCATTATCATCTTCTTTCTTCTTATCCTCTTCCGGAGTAGCCTCTTCCTTGTTGCCCTCTTCTTCTTCCTTCATCAAGTCTTTCAGCTTCACGTTAAAATGCCTTTCGGTTTTATCGGCCACAATCTTCTGCATCACTCTTGCCCAGGGTGCCCCATTGCAGGTGCTCTCGTTTTCGAGGATGCTCACGAGCTGCACACCGCAATAGATGGCGGCAAGATAGTTAGCGAGATGGAGAGGGTTCTGGAAATCGAGTATGACGGTATCTACCATCGTGGCCAAGAATATCGCAAGAATGAGGACGGAGAAATCTTTCACCATCTTTGCCATTTTCTTAGATTTCAGTTTCCCGTCGATTTTGCATCGAGGGTCTTTCTTGATAGCCTCACGATAGCGGGAATAGATGCGGCAGTTGCAGCGCCACGCCGTGTAGCAGTCGCAGACAAGGGCGAAGAAGCATACGGCGATGTAGTTAAGAGATGGTTCCAGTGTACACCACACTAAGCCGATAATGGCTGCAAGAAACCTGGTAAGGGTTGGAATTAAACTTTGCATTTCTTTTTTCTTTTTAAATGTTATCCTATGTTTTTTAATACGATACAAAGGTATCGGTTTTTTATTGAGAGATGGGGACTAAGGGATTTTCTTGTCCCAACCATTTAGGGGAGATTTCGTAATTTTGTGGGCAGATAAAGAAATTTAAAAGGCGGAAAATGATAAATGAGCAATTACAGAAAAAGATAGATCAGTCTATCCGACTCCTGCAAAGCGTACAGAAAAGGTACGATGGAGAGATAGAACTGGCTTATTCGGGCGGCAAGGATAGTGATGTGATCCTGCAGCTTGCAAAAGAAGCTGGTATCAGATACAGGGCGATATACAAGAATACCACCATCGACCCACCGGGCACTATCGCCCACGTGAAGGAGATGGGTGTGGAAATTCTCAGACCGAAAGAGAATTTCTTTCAGCTTATCGCAAAGAAGGGATTCCCTTCTCGCTTCTCCCGTTTCTGTTGTGAGGCTCTGAAAGAGTATAAGGTGCTCGATAAAAACGTTATCGGTGTGCGCAAAGCGGAAAGCAGAGCGAGAAAGGAAAGATATAACGAGCCTACCGAGTGCCGATATTTTGGTGCAAAGAAAGAAGAGAACCATGTGGAGCAGATTTACCCTATCTTAGAGTGGACTGATGAGGACGTAAGGGATTTCATTCTTGATAGAGGTTTGAAGCTGGCTCCACTCTACTATGATACGGGGGGGGCAAATCAACGTTACCCGAAGACTCGGTTGTATGTGCTGTCCGCTGGCTTCAAGACGCAAGCGCCTTATCGAGTTTCAGAAGCATCCCCGCATAGCGAAGGCTTACCTGCGTGCCGGACAGAAGTACTTAAATACGCATCCTAACTGCACGGCGCTGAAACGCTACGATAGCGTATATGAATGGTTCACACGTGATGTGTTCTATTCTAATAATAAGGAGTGGAATAAGGTGAACGGACCGCTATTCGGCAAGCCCGATTACAAGCAGTTTCTGGAAGGTCAGTTTGGTATCGATCTTACCATATAGCGTTTCGGGGTTCGGGGTTTTTGAACACGAATGACACGAATTTTCGTCTTCCTATCCCCCACCAATTATACATTTATACATTAAACATTAATAAGGAATGAGCCAATTAACACAGAACACCCTGCAGAGGATAGACAAATGGCTATCCAATGGTCTCAGTATGGAGACGATGTTCCCCAAACTGGAACAGCGATACCGCATGCAGATTTGTGCTGAGTTCTACAAGCGATGGGTTCAGAACAACGACATAGACCCGCGTACCACCTGCCGCAATATCGCCCGGCGCGATTATACGCTCTTCGTAAATCAGGCAGGACAGGGCAACAAAGAGGCGCAGGAAATGGTGATGGCGCTGCATATTGATATTGACGATGAAGGAAATATCAAACCTCGAACGGTTACGGAACTGAATAATGATGTGGCGGTATGCAACCACATCATCCGTTTCTTTCAGACCGACGAAAGTCCTCGACACAAGGCGATGTATCTGAGCAGCGCTGAATGGCTCATCCGCACGGGTAAGCAGCAGAACAACGACCGTGCGGTGGACAAGGGTATGCAAGCCCTGGCTAATGTATATGGCAACTTCGTAGAGGATAAGGATGCTACGGATGAGATGCCGGATATGAGCCGCATTGCCATTACCCAGGATGTAAGCATCGTGAAACACGACCGCATCAACTATACCGATGAGTACAAGCGCAAGATGGCTCGCAAGTACGGTTTGACGGTGAAGGATATGCAGCAAATAGCCGATGAGGAGAGCCTGAATGCTACTCCGGAAAAAGCTCCTGATTACTTCGACTACATGGAAGAGGTGATGGAAGAGAAGGAGGCTGACAAAAAAGCTAAAGAAATGAAGGAGGAACCAGCCGATGAGTAAGCGATACGGAAATCATCATCCCAACAAGATTCCTCCCTTCCGTCCTGATCCGGAACACTGGACGAGGAAAAGCAGTCACGGATGGAAAGCCAAGGTTGCCTACGAGAGTGAGGATGAAGCCTGCGAGTTCCTGCACCTGCACCCTAAAATCATGGCTGCCGGATATACGGCTTATCAGTGCAAGGTTTGCTCGAAATGGCATGTGGGAAAATTGAGATAGTTAATTATTTTTAATTTGTAGTTTAGACTTTATGACAAAAGACAAAACACTTGAAATCATTTCACTTCAATGCCCTACTTGTGGTGGGGGTATTGTTTGGTGCGGAGAGAACGACGTACCAGATGGTCGAGTAGAAAATACATATCGCTGTGACCGATGCGGTACCACATTCACTAGCTTGGAACCAACCGAAGAAGATAAGTTTAACGATTATGCCGATTATTGGAACGGAAATGGTGACGACCTACTGGAATGCAATAGAATATACAATGAGGATTGCTTGAAGGGGATCAAGAAGATTGGCAAGGATTCAATCTCGCTGATAATAACCGACCCGCCATACGCAATTTCTCGGGATTCTAACTATGCTAAGTCTAAGCCAACAGGAAAAGACACCGACAGATTTCGTATATCCATTGATTTTGGGGAATGGGACCAACCTGACGCTTTTGATATAAAAAAGATGATTAAGGAATCATATCGATGTCTAAAGGATGGCGGATATATCGTCTGCTTTTACGATTTGTGGAAAATCAATATCGTAAAAGAAGCGATGGAGGAAGCGGGCTTTAATCAGCTACGATTGATAGAGTGGCAGAAGACAAACCCCGTTCCTATTAATAGTAAGATTAACTATCTCACGAACGCCAAGGAATTTGCCGTTTGTGCCGTAAAAGGTTCGTCTCCTATATTCAAAAGCGAGTACGATAATGGCGTATATTCTTACCCTATCTGCCATGAAAAGGATAGATTTCACCCTACCCAGAAGCCAGTAGATTTGATTCGGGAAATCATAGCCAAGCATTCTAATGAAGGTGATTTGGTTCTCGATAACTGCATGGGCAGCGGCACTACTGCCATCGCCTGCATCAGAGAAAAGAGGAATTTTATCGGCTTTGAGGTGAACAAAGAATATTACGACAAGGCTTGCAAGCGTATTCAGCTCGAAATGGCGCAGCCGAGCCTATTCTAAAACATATAATTACAATGGAATTAAATAAGATTTATAATGAGGATTGCCTGGTAGGAATGAAAAAGATTCCGGACGCAAGCGTGGATTGCATTATCTGCGATTTGCCTTATGGCGTTCTCAATAAACAGAGTGAGGGCGGTGGCTGGGATAGTATTATCCCGCTTGAGCCATTATGGAAGGAATATCTGCGCATAACCAAACCCAATGCAGCGATTATTCTTTTCTGCCAGGGTATGTTTACCGCACAACTTATGATGTCGCAGCCGAAACTCTGGAAATATAATCTTATTTGGAGCAAGCAGCGGGTAACAGGCTTTTTGAATGCCAACAAAATGCCTCTGCGCTCGCATGAGGATATAGCAGTATTCTATCGGAAACAACCTATATACAATCCTCAGATGGTAAAATGTGCGCCACATCAAAGGAATCATAGAAGGGGCGATGGTTCTCATAGTTTGAAGCGAGGTTGTTATGGCGATCATAAAGAAGTGCCTACTATCGTATCAGATGAAAAATTCCCAAAGAGCATTATCTGCTTTGATAAAGAACATTCTGCCGATACCTTCCACCCCACTCAAAAGCCAGTAGCTCTTATCCAGTATCTTATATGTACTTATACCAATGTGGGGGGGTGCGTTCTTGATAACTGCATGGGCAGCGGCACTACCGCCATCGCCTGTATCAGGGAAAAGAGGAACTTCATCGGATTTGAATTAAACAAAGAATATTACGACAAGGCTTGTAAGCGCATTCAGCTTGAAATGATGCAGCCTTCTCTGTTTTAAAATCAACATACATTCAGGATAACATTTTTATTTTTATGCAACAACCACATTTGATATACCTAACAAAATTTCAGCAGCAGTCATTATATATGGCTGCGAAGGATGAAAGGGTGATTGCAGCAAGACGTGTGGGTAAAACCGACGGTCTTGTGGCTCCCTACGTCTGGATGGCTTCTAACTCTATGCCCGGTATGCTGGGAGCCTGGGTAGCCGTATCACGACAGCAGGGATTCGGCAAGACTATTCCTGGTACCATGGCTGCCATGGAACGAATGTTCGGCTTTACGCAGGGCATTCATTTCGGTTGGGGACGACCACCGAAGCACGCCCGTGAGTCTATCTTCAAGCCGAAAAGCTATGACAATATCATTTGGTTTGCGAATGGTGCCCAGTGGGTACTTATCTCCCTCTCACAGACCGCAAGTGCCAACAGTTACACTTTTTCGGCGATGGTAGGTGACGAGGCGAGATTCTTCCCTTACAAGAAAGTAACCGATGAGTTGATGCCGGCATTGTCAGGCCAGACTCACCCTTTGGGTAACATCAACTTTACTGATTACAACCCGCTCTATAAATCGACAAGATTCCTATCTGATGCTTCGCTTACTACCAAGGGCAGTTGGCTGGAGCGCGAGGAGGAGAAGCTTGATCTTACAATAGAATCAGGTAAATTTCAAGGCAAGACTTACAGATGGGTGCAGGAGCAGTTGGAAGACTATGCCAACAAGATTATCCGCTATAACGACCTTATCTATAATGCCAAGAAGACCGGGCATACTCCCCATGCCGTGCCACCGGATTTGAGATTGATGGTACGTGCCATCGCCCTCAAGATGATTAAGCACGAGGGACAGTTTAAGATACTGCCTAACCATGGTAATCAGCTTACCAAGAATATGGTGGATATGGCGGTAAACTACAAGCTGGTGGATGCAGCGGATGCAGAACTCATCTATGATTATGAATATCTGTTTACGGAAGAAGAATGGTGGGAAATGCAGATGTTTGACAAGGCGGATAAGTTTCGAGACGACTATCTGAGAGAGCTTCGCCGTTCGGCATTCCTCGTTAGGCGTGCTTCTACCCTCGACAATGTAGATTTGCTTACGGAAGACTATATCCGCACGATGAAGCGAGATTTGCCTAATTATACCTTCATGGTCAGTATTTTGAACGTAAAAATCAAGAAATCGAACGATGGTTTCTATTCTAACCTGGATATAGATCATGTTCACGGTTACACCTGCGATGAGATAGACCCCCTTTCACAAGCCAACTGGAGCACTCAGAAGACTACGGGCATCATCGGTGGCAAGAAGATTACATCAGAAAGCTATCAGCCAGATTTGAAGGAACTGTCCGAGAGAAACGACTGCCGTATGGATGCTGACTGCGTGAACGACCTTCCTCTCTATCTCGCATTTGACTATAACGCCAACATCAATACGTTGGTGGTAGGTCAGGTATATCAACGTGACGGAGTGGAGGCAGTGAATGTAATCAAGAGCTTCTATGTAAAGAACGAGCGCAAGCTGAGGGAGTTGGTAGATGATTTCTCACATTATTATGCTCCGAAGAGGGCCGTGAACCGTGATGTGGTTTACTACTACGATGCCACCGCAAAGCAGGGTGCATCGTATGCTTTGACCGATGAGAAATTCTACCAGGCAGTCATAAAAGAGTTGGAGCGCAATGGCTGGAACGTGACGGCGATAGATATGGGTGTGCCGGAGAAGCACGAGGTAAAGCACCGTATCATTAATAATGGTCTTGCCGGTATCGAATATCCTGCCATCCGTATCAATCAGCCCCAGAACCCAGATTTGATTATCGCCATGCAGCTCTGTGAGGTGAGCATCGGCTATCAGGGGTTCAGAAAGGATAAGAGTCAGGAGAAGAAACCGGAAACGGAAGACAACCTGCCGTTGCAGCAGCGTACCGACTTCACCGATGCCTTCGACTCCTTATATCTGGGATGCAAGTTCTGGCGAGGAAATATCGGCTGGTTTGTACTGCCGGACGGAAGGAACGTTTAAAGATAAAAGGGCGGATGTCATCACGACACCCGCCCTTCTGCGTTTTTGGAAATTAATACATTATCTATATATATAAGAAATATCTAAAAAGTAAATGGGAAAAGGCTCCCCCGCTTCGCAGTGAAGAAGCCCTTAGAATCATAATGAATAATCTAAAACGCTGCAACTCCTTGCAGTTAAGTAATCATATAACCTAATAACTCATTAAATATTTAGAACGAAATAGTTTCTTTATTCATTTCTATTTACAAAGGTAATACTTTTCCTTGTAATGGGTTGGACAAAGTAGTGCTGAATGCTTTTCAATGTTCAACATTCAACATTGCAACTAGAGTTTCTTTACCAGCAACAGCAGATCGTTTTCACTCAATCCCTTTACATGATAGCCAAGACGTTTATACCATGCGAGAACGAAAACCTCGGTGTCTTTATCGTTCCACTCCAGCTGTACCGATTTGCAGCCCAGTTCCTTAGCTTCCCGCTCTGCGGTCTCTATCAGGAGGCGAGCCGTTCCCTGTTTGCGGTACTTCTCATCTACCCATAGGTTATAGATAGCGCAATCGGCATACTGGTAATACTCATCCTTGTAGGGTCCAGGCTTCGGTACCTCCACCTGTACGGTGCCGTGATTGATTTCATCTACGACAATGATTTTCTGGGAAGATTCCCAATCTTGAATCTGTATCATCATATCTTCTTTTTCTATAAATTCTTAAAGTTACTTGCTAATCAAATAAATTCTGCAGGCAAATCTTTTCTTGATTCTATCTTCAAGCCATGACTATTCATAAGCTGCAGACAAACGGACTCTATGAGATTTTGCCAGTCGATATTGTTCTCCTCCTCTTCGGTCAATGGAATAGGCAAGGTCCTACTCCTTCTTTTCTAAATCCTCACTCTGTTCAAAGTTCTCGTTCCAACAGATGATGGTACCATTTTCGGGTATTCTACATACGAAACCTGGGCAGCACCAGCATTCAATGGAATCTGTTCTGACAGGGCAATCGTTTACTTCATCCTTTTCTCCGTGAGGGCACGGGATGTTCTTAGGGTACTCCGTAGCTACGACTTTTATTTTATTATAAGCTGAACGAAGCCTACACTTCAAAGTATTAATCTCTTCACGCAGCTTGAGAATCTCTCTTTCCAAATCGCTGTTGCGTTTATACATCCTATAAGCGGCATTACCCGTCAATCGTTCGTACTGCTTACGGAAGCGATGGTTGGTGTACTTACGGAAGAACTTAGATTTACTACCCGATTCTATAATAAGGTCAAAGATAAAGTCTGCTATCTTCTCCTTTATCTGTTTCGTATTTATCTTCATACGCTACTTTCCGTTTTCTTTCTGTTGAACATCTTCTTTCTTATCCTCCACATACTTCTTGCCGCAGAAAGGGCAATACTGGGGGAGGATATTTATCTGGTTCCACTTTTCACAGAAGGAACCATCCTTCTTCTGCTTATGGAATAAACCATAAATATTTACCATCGCAATGCCCGATGGAACACCGATACTTGTATCAAGGCAACCGCTCTCGTTAGTCTGTGCCTTAACCAATTTCTCTACTCTGCTAATACAATCACATGCCATAATCTTTAACGTTTTTATTATTCTTTATTCTTTATACAAAATGGAACCGCCGGAAATAGAGGTGCGATGTCGATCTTTCTCATTTCATCATCTATAAACATATAGCCCAAACTGCGAAGGTTGTCTAGGACATCCTTTACCTGATCTTGACTAGGAATATAGAAATTATAATCATCATATCGCATTAAACCTATATCTTTATATATAGCATTGGCGCAACGTGAAGACGCAACGCTTTGGTAATTCTTTGCGTGAGGGTCAGAAATATGAACCGTCATTCCTGCTCGCTCAATATAAATACCAAAATGCAATACAATACCACCATCAGAAGGAAGAACCTGCTTTACGCAAACATACGCTCTCAGAAATCTTGTCTCAGCTCTCGGCGTTTCAATAAGGTATATTCTACCTTCTGCCAGCTTATCCGCATCTACACGCTCGGTGTAGGTATCATAAGGATATGACTTAATATAGTCTTCTTCCTTCATACGCTTATTTGTTTAAATGATTACCGCAAATACTGCCGCAGGATGTTTCACATTGCTCATCGATGCACCAGCCTTGGCCGTAAGCATCCTCGTTGTCGAACCAAAAGCAGTTGCCACAGCATTTCTCTTCTTTCTTTGCCATACGCTTATCTATTTAAATCTGATTACAAACATATTCTTTTTTAACCAATTATCCGGGCACATACCCTTCTTTGGTCTATCTACCGTTATCTCGTCGATTTCCTTCTCGATATACGGTTGGTTATCTTTCGGATAACCGAGGAGAAAATGAACGTGAGTGAAAGGCTCTAATACCTCCTTGCGGTAAGTTCTATCTTCCGGACTATCCGAAGTATGCTTGAGACCTCCAGTGAGGTAGCCTTGTAGGAAAAGGCCTCTATCGGAAGCACGATGATATTTGGCTACGCCAGCTATCACGTCTGGCCTATTCGGAACATCCTTTCTTAACAAACGAATCGTCCAGTATAAGGAGCATTCTCGATACTCCTCTGTCTTTTCTCCGTTAGCAATCTTCTGATACCACTCATCAGTAAGATGAATGGTTAATACTTTCTTTTCTGCCATACGATAATCATAAAAATTATGCTTTTCCTTTATAATCTATACCTTCCCTTTCCAGATACTCTTCGGCTTCCTCTTGACTGTCAAACTTCATTGGGTGCCCGAACAAATCTTTCATATATCTGTATCTCTGCCACCAATGCTTTTTATACATGATGAAGAACTTTATTTTATCTGCAAAAGCAAGGAGCCTATCCCCTTTAAAGAAACTGGGGAAATATAACGAAACAATTTTTATCTTCATACCACTGTTATCTTTTTTAAAATAAATATACTCAGCTATCTGCTCCATCAACACGATAAGAAATATTGTGAATATAGTGAGAAGTATAAGCTGCAAATCTGAACATTGTTCAAGTGCCATAACTATTCCTCCACTTTCATACCAAATGGAGTGCCGTCTGCAAAGGTGTTGTCTTGATAGCTGTTTTTTGAAGCCAGCAGGATAGAGCTGCCATCCTTATCTGCCAAGCCTACATATTCGTCATCGACATAAACGATATTAAAACAACCTTCTTTGCACTCTATCCACCCAAACGGCAAATGGTTTTGCATCTCAGCCCAGCACTCTTTTTTGTTCTTAAAAGGACGATACTTTGCTTCCGGCTTGATGCGGTAGCATTCGGGGCACATTATGAGCGTAGAGGCATTTACTCCTTCCCCGTCAAAATCTATATCCATCCAATCGTCTCCTGACTCAACTTGAATAGCCTTGCCTTCAGCTATTGCCTGAAACAAAGGATTCAGCTTCAGGATTGTTTCTTTGTTTATTTTCATCATATTCTCTTCTTTTTACTTCTCTCCCTGTTACCAAGGATAGGATGATTAGTTACTCAATGCCATATATACCTGGCAGCTTTTGAATAATATCACCGCCATAGGCGTTCTTAGTTAACTTAACAAACTCACGAACGGATGTTTTGCCATCAAGAGATAACCCCTTGCTTGACACAAATAATTCTCTGCCCATTCGACAAGAACCAGTCAATATATGGTGATATTTAAACAAATCTCTGTTGTTGTACTTAACATCATACTCAGGAAACTCCTTTTTGAAGGCATCTAAACGTTCCTCTTCCGAGCTGTCATCAAACAGCTTTTCTTGAAGGGAATTGAAGGCATCGTGGAGAGTTTCACCGTGAGCAAACTTTTTATTCTCCTTGACAATATAACAAGGTTTTAGTTGCAAGTCTGATTGAACGATGAAGCCTTGTGCAACATCACCTCTAATCGAGGTTAGGATTGTCGGTATATCATCTATACGATGTACCTCATATCCATTTATTACCTTGACCCCAAAAGCTACACAAGGGGTATCTTCACCGTGAGGAATATAGTCATCGTTTGCAACAAAACTATTGTCTTCGCCAACACCCTTGCCCCGACCATCTCCATCAAGAACAGCAGTACCATAACCGCAGGAATAGTTTTTTTGTACACCTGCGCCTAAACCACAGCCCATACCATCGCAAGAGCCAAAAACTGTACCATCTGCTCTCCCATGGCCATAGCCCGAACCAGTATCGAGAGCAAAGAACTCCTTAATCTTGTCTTTTAATATTTCCATTCATCCACCTCCTCGATAGATTTGATTGCCTTATCCGTACAAGGAATGATTTCAACGGCATCTAAGATAGTGATACTGCTTACAGTAACAGTAAACTTGCATCCTTGAGGTATTTTTGTTCCGTCCATAGCTAACTGAGACAAAGAGGCAGCACCGCACCAATACCATAGACGGCGAGCATTCTTCAGAGTTACCTCGTTACCATTCTGTTCTACGAGTTCACCAAACTCTACTCCACTTCTATCACCACGGATGATAACTTTCTTTCCAATATTATTTCCCATTGTTATTGCTTATTTTATATCCCATAAGGGATTGTTACTACTTTTTACTTCTTGACTTGGCAGGGGCAGGAGGCTGAGTGAATGCAACAGGTGGAGCCTCTGTCAGTTTCAAAGATGATATACTCGTGACCTTTTGAAGTTATGGTGATACTGCTACCCTTCACGCGGTTGTCGTCTCCTTTAGCATCGGTGATGAGCGCATGAATAAGCAGATAAAGCATGCCGAACACGAATGCGGCATATATCACATCTGAGGTTGTTGCTTTCACCTCATAAAAGAGTTTCTCTAACTTTGTTTTATCCATATTATTTTGCTTTATTTTATCTTCTAATATTCAAACTACCAATACTCTCTTCTACGATTTTCTTTATCATCTCTTCGTGGAAGCATTCAATATCCACGCATTTATTGAGTAGTATCGTCCTCACCCTCGATGATCTCAAAGCCGTGCTTTCGGGCGGTTGCTTCGCTACGCTCCGAGCGGTCGGTCTCGCTATCATAGGCTATCCACCAGGTGTGACCAGGAACGGCGAAGTAATTGCGTTTGCGGATCATCATATTCTTGAACGATGCGGAAGAGCCGTCTATCGGTCGCTGAGGGAGGTGCAGTTTGGTTTTTCGTTCCAAGCCATACTCTTCACGTAAACGCTCCTTACGGATAAGTTCCTTGCGGTCTTCTGCCCTGCGACGGAGGACGTTCTTGTATCTGCGGGGATGATTCTCTTTGAGTACCTTCATCGGGTGAAAACCGGATTCACGCAATCGGCGGCGACCTTCCTGGCAGGCTTCGCTCAATGGCTTACCTCGGAGGGAATCATAATAGCCATTCTTCTCGCAGATCTTCTTGACATCCATTGCCAGTTGGTGGCGGATGGCCTTCATGTCCTTCTTTAGCCCGAGTTCTGCCTTGAGACGACGGAGGGTAGCAAAGGATATGCCGAACCATTCCATCATCCTGCGGTTGGAGTTCTTAGGGAAGAGTTTGATGAACTTCTCCTTCAGTTCGCCTTCGAGCACATAGGCTTTCACTCCATTGCTCTCAGGCGTTGCCCTCATCGGTATCTGATACTTTGCTTTACCGGTAGGTTTGAGCGGGGTTTTTGTATTTCTGAAACTCATGCTTCAACCTCTTGTGCCGGGTCTGCTGGCCAGCCATCCTCCTGATGGCACGAATTATGTTCTTCGGCTGACATCTCACGGCGGTTGTCGTAATATACAGGCTGCTCACCTGCGGCTACTCGCTCCTTGTTGTACTCAGCAAAGGCTATGGCTAACTTATCCATATATTCCTCGTTGGCACGGCGTTTAGCAATCTTGTAGTCTTGGGTAGCTTTCTGATACTGAGCGTGAGCATCGGCACGCTCGGCATCCTGCAGGACGAAGAAAGATTTCTTTTCCAAGGTCTGCTTGCTCAGAAACTCTTTCAGGCAGGATTTCTGATGCTCCTTGAACTCCCCTTCTTTCTCCACGATTTCCTTCTTACGCTTCGCAAAGGCAGCCCCCCCATCGGTCTTGATTTTCAAAGCTGCTGCATGCTTGTCATCTCTCTCCTTACGCAACGGCGCAAGGACTTCTTTCTGAAATTGTTCTAATGTTCTCATTTCTCTATAAATCCTTTAATGTATTAAAAACTTTCTTTTTAATCGAAGAGGGAAGGATTTTGAGCCTTCAACTTCGCTTCTTTCGCTGCCTTCATTTTCTCCTCGTAACCTTTCTTCACTTCGGCAGCATCAGTGAGACGTTGCTTCAAATCCTTGCGGGACATCAAAGGATTTGCCTTGACGATGGAGATAAACAAATCTCTGCCCAGCTTCTTGTAGAGAGGAATAAACTCCTTATCCACCAAATCGGCTTGGACGTTTTCAGGTGAGAGATCGCCACAAAACGGCTGACCTTTCTCATCCACAATCAGGAAATGGCGCTTGTCATCTCCTGGTTCTGATATATCTATGCCTCCGGAATATCTGGCTACACTCAGTTGGCTATACAGCCAAAATCCCTTGGCGAATATAACTGCTCTCATAGGCGAAAACTTTAATTGATGATGCAGGATGATTACTGCAAATCGTGCTTAATATCATCCCACATTGCCATTTCCACCTTCTTGCCATCGAAATGGCCAACGGCTATCAGTTCGCCACCTTCCTGAGTAGCATCAGCAGAAGAGGTAGCTTTGCTAAGAATAATCATGATGTCAAACTCATTGATGGCATCCAGGATGCTCTTCATATCGATGTGTTGCATATTCTCACGTGCATTCTGACGGATGCGCTGTATATCAGCATCGGTCAACACGCCGGAAGTTTTCTCCTGCGCCTCTCTCACAGCCTGCGTCTCGATAGTGATGCGCTGCTGTTCATAAGCATCAGCCAGCAGTTCGGAGTTTTTCATCTGAGCAGCAATATTCAGGAACTTCTTGAATATATCACCCTCCTGCTTCAGCAAGACGGTAGCCAAACTCTGCTCAATTAGAAGAGTCTTGCCTTTTACCTGCCAGTAAATCAATCCAGCCTTCTCCCACTTCTTGATCGTAGCAATTACGCTGGTCAGATCACTCAGTTGCTTGAGGGCTTTCTTCGCTTTATGTCTCTTAAATGGATTCCACATTGTCTATATCTTGTTTAAAAATGAATACTCAGTTAAGAAAAAGCGCCCTATTCTCACGAACCAGGGAGGTGCAGGCACATGGTAGAAACCTGCATTGCTTTTTACCTTACACAAACTTTATTACCTTGTTATGCTGCCTTCCGCTAAAGGCTTATTTCTCAAAATTTCACCTAAAAAAAGATGAACACTTTAGAGTTTAGAAACCGTATTTTAATCTACTGAAAACATGAAGATGCTTCTTTAATGGGTGATGAACCTGGTACCATCTACTTCCAGTACCAATATATCGTTCACTACCCTGATTTCTCCGCTCTTGACGAACTGCACCTTTCTCTGGTGGCGCATAATATCCACCTTCAGACAGACGCATTCGCCCTCATCTACGTGTCCAGTCTTGGTGAGGAATTTGATGTAGAACGGCTTGCGCTCTACTTTCCTCGCTGTCTGCGGATGCACATAGCCAATTACCTGCTGTCCGCTGCGGGGGTCTATCCACTGCCACTTTTCGCAGAACTGGCGGAGGTTCTGATAAGACTGATGATATTTTGCCATAACAACACTTTATTTATCGGTTTATAAATGCCTACATCATTCCACCGAAATCGTGATAATCACGATGACTTTCCTGCTCCTTGTCTTCCGGATAAGGCGGCAAGTTCGCATGCAGAAATCGGTCGAGGATCATACTCTTTACCTCCAGCTTGCTCTTGGCTACCCGCTGCCGGTGTCGCAATATATCAGGCAAACAGATATTTCGCAGCGGGTTCGACCAGTCGGAGGCATTGCTGCAAGCCGAATAGTCAGGATAGAGGACCATCGTATAATGCGACAGTTTGCCGTTTTGGGCATCGAGCATCGGACCCGCCAGGGTGAAAGCCTTCTCCTCATTGTAGAGAACCAGGTGCGAGGTCTGAGTGCTTACGTCCTTGTGGCTGGTATATAAGATGCGGTCCTTATACTCCTGCAGGTGAACATCTATCCAGTCTTCCACATTCTTGTCGGTGGAAAGCACCAGGTGGGTTATCCATTTCCGCTCGAAACAGGTGCGTAGATACTGGACCATATATCCAGTGGCAGATGTTCTGCTCACGGTCATCGCCAGTACCATCACGCAGAAATGCTTCTTCGCCGGGCGGTTGGGAGTCGTATCAGCCAAATATCCGATGGCGTGGAAGAATTTATCCAGCAGCACATCGCCATGGGTGTAGAAGGTCAATGCTCGCCGTGGAGCCTGCATCACTGCCTTGGGCAGCTTTTTATCTACACAGCATGGAGGTATAAAAAGCAAAGTATCATCCATAATCTAATCAGTTTTTTCTGAGAATATATTATTCGTTCAAAATCATCGGCATGAGCAGGGTCAATGCTCGTGGTGAAGACTCGTTGGCGGTGATAACTCCTGCACGACTTGGATCGCCCAGGTGCAGGGTAACGGTATCATCTGGGATAGGTGCCAGGACATCGAGCAGACTGCTTGCCTTGAAACCGATGCGATGACCTTCCGGACAACTGCCGTCAGTGATGAGCACCTGGTCGTTGGCCGACATATTGAAGTCTAAGTCCTGGGCGGAAATATCGAGGAACATTCCGTCCTTCTTCAGAACAACCATGTTACTGCTCTCACTGGAGAAGAGTGCCACACGCTTCACCACGCTTGCCAACTCCCGCTTATCTACTGTAACCTTATAAGGGTTGTTGCGAGGAATCACGGAGTTGTAGTTAGGGTACTGTCCCTCTGCCTTCTTGCAGACGAAGGTAATATCATCTCCTGATGTGAAGCGTACTACCTTCTCGTTTGCCTCAATATCAATATCCTCGCAGTCGTCGAAAACGGAAAGGGTCTTGAAGAAGGAGCTATATACGAGAATCTTTCCCGGTGTTCCGCTACGGAAGAAGTTGCTGCCTCCTGAATCAGGATTGTTGGTATGGATCAGTTTAATGAGGACGTGGCCGTTTGAGGCTACAAAGATAACCTCACTTCTATCCTCGGCTACATCGATGCAGAGGCATCTCATCACTGGGCGAAGCTCGGAATCGGATACAAACTTGCCGGCATGAGAGAGCACATTGCTGAAGGTTGCCATCGGAAGGGAGATGTGAAGACTGGCATTATCGGGCTGCGCAGCACGAGGGAATGATTCTGCGCTGAAATATACCAGACTGACGTTACCCTTCTTGACGTTATCGCCATTCTGAGTGCAGTACTCGATATTCATTGAGCGATTCTTATCCTCAGAGAGATCCATGGTGACTACGCAGTCAGCAGGGAGTGTAGAGAGGAGCGATAACAGAGACGTGATAGGGAGAACGACATTTTCCTTAAAGCTGCCCTCTACGATGCTGAGAGGGGCAGGGATGGTGAGTTCGGAATCAGTGGTAGCTGATACGAAGAAGAACTTACCGTCTTCCTTGCGCTGGGTTAAGAGCACGTTGCTCAAGATGACGATGGTTGACTTGCTATCAATACACTTCGCTGCTTTCTGTAGGGCTTGGCGAAGCAAGAGGGATGATTGCGCTTGTATTTTCATTTTGCTTTTATTTTTTTATAGAAATTCAATTTCCTTGTTTACAAATTTAAGATATGTTTTGAAGAACTGCGTTACCTGCTCGCAGGCTCCGCTACCGGTATAGGTGCATCTGCCCGTGCAGTTAGTTCGGGTACCGTCTGGATTCTCACAATACTCACCTGGGCCTGTACCGCCTCGGTGACAAGGGCAGAGATACACAAAGGTATCTACCCAGGCTTGCCGATTGGCTACCCGGATGCCTTTCTTCTTTGTTTCTTCTTTCTTTGCCATTTTTGCTTTCTGAGTTTAAGATGACCAGCGATAGAATCGCCGGGAACGGTGACTAGAACGGCAAGTCGCTCTTATCTATTTCCCCTACCGTAGCTGTTGCATTGCTGCTATCACCGCCGTTAGGTATCGCTTGCCTTCTGCCCTGCTTGCGAGAGGTGAAGGCTTTCCAGCGTTCTTCCTCTTCTGGGGTGAGGGAAACGATGTTTCCGTCATCATCACGATAAGGTAATGGGTCGGGACCTTCTACATATTCCTTCGCTATCCGCTTTAACTCGTCGTAGCTTTCCGGAATGTGATCCTTACCCTTGCGGAAGAAGAAATAGACGTGCTTGCTTGTCTTTACCCTACGGATATGCTTCGGCTCTACACTTTCATCATTCTCCCATTCCCGTCCTACGAAGTACTCCTCCGTTATCCAGGCTCGAAGCTTGAAACAGCCATGACGCTTGTTGTCCTCGCCAATCAGAAGATTCTCCGGATTGCAGTCGATATTCATATTCTCGCAATACTTCCTGATTTTCTTCTTGAAGGTGGCTCGGCTATATTCCTTACTCTTACCCTCGCTGGCATCAGCCCAATCTCGCATGAACTCATTAAACATTTCGTCTGCACAGATAGGTGCTGAATAAACCTCATTACGGCTGAAGAACCACTCGAAGTAGTTCACAGTATTCTCGGTCAGTTCTCTTACCATCAGTCTTCGCTGAACGTTCTTCTGAGGAGCAACCGCAAAAGTATGATAGCGCATGATGAACTGCACGGCAAGGGCACAGATGTATATCGCCTGATTGCGGTCTCGCTCGTTCAGCTTTTCGGGGTCTGAGGCGAGATTCTTCATTACCTCTTTAGGAGAGCGCGCCAACTTATGTTTCATGGGGTTCTCACCACAAAATCTGTCGGATAATGACACCAAGGGGAAACGTCTGAGCGTACTATCTTCACTATCACTTAGCTGATAGTTACTGGTAATCACATTCAATGGCGATTCCTCCAGTTTGAATACAATCGGGTCGCCGAACTTTCGTTCAACCTTGGCTCCCGCCGTTACCTTAATATAGAAGTACTTCATCGGGAAACCCGAAGGCTTATCTTCCCAGTGTATTACTCTAAACTTACCCGGATATATCAGTAAATCAGAAAGAGCAAACTTTGCGTCGGGAATCGTTACAAACTCTTTCATATCGACACGCAACACATTCACTGCGGAACCTACCACGAGGTTTATCATCAATGATTTGCCAGAACCGCCACTTGCCTGCTTTTCGTCCTCCACCGCATCTTCGAGGAGATAGGGACAAATACTCTGCATGTCAGCCCATGAGCGATAGCAGATTCTTCCCAAGCAGGAAATCATGTTGGCGAAATGAGAGTTGATGTCGGCGATGGCTTCAGCGGGCATCGGCTTCTTGTTGCGAATACTATCCTGCTCCAGTCTCCACTGCACATTGCAGCAACCGCGTATCACTCTCAGTACAGGCCAAAGTTCCTTCTCCTGCTTGCCTTGCCAATCCACCTGCCAGCGGAATGTTTGCGCCCAATCTTTGAGGTCTTTCTTCTTCTGGTCGATTTCGGCTCTCGTAAAGACAGGAGAACCATCCTCGTTAACCTGCGCTTCCTCTTGGGCGATGGCTGCTACCCTATCCTTGTATTCCTGACTCTCGCTGATTACGAAAGGAGGAGTGAATACCCTCATCGTGAAATCATACGGTTTCTTTGCCAGGGATGGGATAAAGAAGTTCAAACGATCATAACTGACTGGCGTAATGGCTTCGGGAGTGATTTTCAACGCTACATTTCGGAAGAAGAAATATTCCGTATGGGCATCGAAGCTCTCGGTGAAATCTATCACCATACTTTGCAAGCCTCCAGCCGATTTCTCGCTGAAATTTTTGTCTATCAGGTTGGCACAGTCAGACATCATCTTGCGCTCCTGATCATTATGCCGCCAACTCTGTTCAGTAAACTGCAGGAGTTGATTTTTTGTTGCCTGAATGATACTCTTCTGGTCGATGTATTCCACGAAACATCTATCCAGGTGGATATACTGACCTACAAGGTCGGTACTCTCAGGGTCTATCATTCGGTAATAACCATGGCAGGTCATAAAGAGCCACACCTTAGTAGGCGATACCTTGCAGGTAGGCGGTTTAGGTTTGCCGCTTCTCGGATCACGAGGATATTCTATCTCGAATGGGTCCGTGTTGTTGGCTCCTCGCAGTCTCGAATATAGCGGCAACCTTATATCGTGGTCGAACTTGAAGTTGTCAGCATCATCCATGTGGTAACACATCAGATAATCTCTCACGCTTCTTGGAGAGCAACCGTACAACCAGTTCCACCTTTGATTATATCTGCTTCTGAAGCCGTCGGGCAGCGTGGCATAACAAATATCGCAATACTTGGTTGCGATGGCTCCACAATCCCTTTGGCTGGCGATGTCATTAGGGTAAATCATAATGACCCTTTCGGCAAATCGCTTCATTTTCTGATACTGCACGGCGTTGAAATCCAGTTTCTCTTGTCTCCACTGCCCACGCTCGATATACCAGAAGTTTCTTCTGCCTAGCGAGAAGGCTACGTGGTACCAGCAGTATTTCTGAAAATGTTTATCCTGCGCTTTATCCTGACGCAGGGAACGCATGGCATAATAGATGCTCAATGCGTCTTCCGGTGTCCGGCAGAAAACGATGTTCTGAGCCTTGATGTCACCTATTTCTATAGGTTTATCCTCAGTATGGAAGGTACCTTTCGGTTCTCCGTCCTTGGTTTCGTTCTCTACCCATATTTCTTTCGTCTCCGTATAAACTTCTCCCGGTTGTAACTTTTCTATTGCCGAGTGAACGGCAGTAGAGTTGTTACTCCGATGGTCCATGGCATAGGTGAAAACCTTGTCGCCCATGAGCCATTTACTCACCTTCCTCACGCTGTGATCCTCGCAGGTGGAGAAGACGATAGGGTCTTGCTGCATGGCTGGACGGAAGAAGCATCCGCAGCTTCCCTGCGGCGCTATTACGTCTGTAGCGAAGCAGACGAACAGCGGATTCCAGGGCGTTCCATAAATCACTTCGCTTACCAGTTGCCCGTTTCTCACTACGTTGGGCAGCGTTACCTGGTCCACGGCATAGATGCGGAAATCTTCGTTCAACATTCTAGTATTGAAGTCCTTTCCGAAACCATATTGCGGAATGCCTTTTACTGATGTGACTTCGCACCCCAGGGCTGCAAGCTCCTGGGGATTGAAATCTGTTTTTGGCATAAATGAGAAAGTCTCTATCGTTTGTGGAGCGATTGTTCGATAGTCCATCTTGGCAAAGAGCGCAGGCCATTTGGCTTTCGTCTTCTCGTTGTCGCCACATACCCTAACTACGAGGTCGTGGCAAAGACGCAGCAGACTGGCTCCGTGCATCGGCAGCTTGCGCATGGCGGCATAAAGCTCGATCGCACCGTAACCGTATTTACCGGTCTTGGTACACATCCAGCGCAGGGCACCGTGCTCTGCCTTGGTATTATTATCCACCCCTACGCCGTTATACATACCGCCACGCTCATTATTGTATATAATGAGGTGTGGTGTCTGCTTCGCCTTGCCCTGCTCGCCATCGTCTGCCTCTTCCTTCTGGCAGAGCGGACAGAAACAGGCAGTCTGTCCCTCGATGCGCTGCTCATCGGCAGGTTTTACGAGGAATGCCATGTCGAGATTGGCAAGCTGGTTCAATATAGGGTGGAATAACATATCTTATTTCAAGAGTATTTATAGAGTTAAAAGAGAAGGGGAAGGCACCACTCTTCGGCTATTGACCAGCGATAGAATCGCTGGGGACGGAGGCGCAAAGGGTAGGCCAAACTTCAAGTGTTTACATCTTGCCAGGTTATATTCCAAAGCGAGCGGTCGGAGCATTTGAAAATCTGTGGTTCTCGCCCGCGGCAAAGATGCAGCATACGTAGTCGTAGGGCATTACTGACTCCCACTACCCTTGCATAAGAGCGTTTCCAGAATGCCTCCCCTATTCTCTTTATATCAATGTTTCAAAGAAAGAAGAACTTTCGGGGTAATGCCGCCAAATTTCGAGGATGCCTTTTTACCGCATCGATAAGTGTTCCTCAGGCTTTTTAATCAGACTTTTCACTTATCGTTCCGAGGTTACGGTGGAGGGTATCAACTTATCAGTGAAGCTTTGCAGCGTTCACTCATTACCCGTCCAGTTCTTCCTGCCATTTAACCGATGGCTCGGTTGTCTAACAAAATAAAGTCGGATCGAGTGTATCGTACCGAAGTTTGCATGATGTCATGCAGAATATCTTTTATTTCTTCATATCTTCACGTTTATAAATTCAAGAATGTTTCCAGGCGATAATGCCTTATCTTACAGTTGCAGATGGTTTCCATACGATGTACGATCATCTGCGAGAGACTTTCCATCGTGAGGAAATCGGTATCAAGACCGATGATCTGCACCTCCTGCCTCCAGTATATCTTGCCGTTCTTGCGGCGGCAACTGTGCGAAGGCGTGATGATCATATCTTCCACACTGCCCGTCATCATCCTGCAAAGATACTCGCAGGTATCTTTCAATAGGGCGAAGGGAGCATAGAAGAGAAGAGTTGGAATGTCATCCCTCAGTCCACTCATCGTCTCGGTATAGGCGAAGCGATGGAGCATCTTATATCGAGATAGATTTCTGTGCCTCTGCTGAATGCCCGTCCGGTTAGGGATATAGGGCAAATCGAATAGCCTAGGCATAGGCTTCTCTTATCTTCTTCATCATCTGCCAGGTGCTGTAGATACTTCGCTTGCAGTCGAAGAGCGGGTCATGTGCTGCACCTTCATCATCGGCGATGTCCTTGTAGTCCGTAGTCAGGGCGTAAGCCTTGTCTAGGTTGAAACGTTCCTCGTTTGGCTCGGCTGCATCCCAGATGATTCTCGCAAGTTCAAGATAGAACGTGCGATGATCTCTCAGTTGGGTATGCTTAATCTGGAACTTGATGCCCAGCTTGTAGCAGATATATCTCAGGATAGCCGGGTCAAAGTCAGTACCCTGCGCCCAAAGGCAAAGGTCTTCATCACCGAGTTTCTTCTTCACATCTTGTATCCACTCGAAGAACCACGTCACTACCACATCAATAGGCTGGCAAGGTGACTCGTCGCTGTCGCTATCGAGCAAGGCAGCTTTTGCCTCGTCACTCTGCTTTGCCCACCAGTCTGCCGTCGATTGATCAAAGGCGAACCCATTCAGGAACATGCTTCGCAGGTCAACGTGGGCAGAGAATGTGGAATTTCTCAACACGCCGTCACCTTCATCAAAGAAGGGACTCTCTTTACCGTAGCGCTTCCATGCCACCGCGCCGATACTCATAACGGCTGCGGTGGGAGAAAGCGAACAGGTTTCAAAATCAACAGTTACATCTATCATTTGTAGTTATGAATGTTTCATTAAAGACCAGCGATGGAATCGCTGGGAACGGAAGCGAGGTGACAGCTTAGGCTACTCTTGTCAGCAAGAGCGCCCTGATGCCTTCCTGCTCCCACGGTTTCCAATCATCGGCGGTAAACCGCTTGATGATGGTGGTGCGGCTCATACCGCGTTCCTCCATGTAGGCAAAGAACTTCATGCAGAGACCGCTGCTGGCTTTTTTCAGACAAGTGTAGAATACACCTGGCTCCTCGCTCTTGGCAGCCTCTGTCAGATAACCTTTCTTACCAATCTCGTTACCCAGGGCATCGGTCTCCACATACTCGGATAATAGGTTAGCTACTTCCGGTATAGCTAAGAACTGCTTTTTGCAGTTCTTGATGCCTAGGATTTCCCAAGCATCGAAACCCTTCTGGAAGAAACGAAGGTAAAAAGTCGAAATCGTGAAGCCTTTGGCTAATAAAAACTCAGCTAAGTTCTTCTTTTCGTCAGCAGAAATATCATTTACCTCTAACGGAGTATTATTCTGCGTAACTTTTTCTATAATTTCCTTTGTCATCTCAATTTTATTTCTTAATTTTGGTGCAAATTTAGGAAATAAAATCATAACTACCAAATGTTACCTATATTTTCTTTCGGAAATTAAGGGAATTTAACATAGGTAAGGTATATTAATTGATTTTCAGATGAACATAATAGAGTTATTCACCTTTTAAAAATAGTTGAGATATGAAGTACTTTTATAACTACAGTTTCCTCGACAAGTGGATGGAAGCAAACAGAAAAATCACCAATAAGCAAATTATGAAGGCTATGGGTACTACGAGTAATGCGTGTCTGGATAGTTGGGTAAGAATGAAGTCGCCACTGCCTACCATCGCCCTGCTGCGCTTCTGCAATGCGTTTCACGTTCCGCTATCGGCATTTATTGTAGATGCGGATGCTCAGACGGGAGAGAACGATGAGGGCATAGAGCACGTGCTGCCTGGTATTGATGATCAGTTTGAGCCAGATGGCGGATATATAGATAATGACGAGAAGCGCAAACTGGGTACGCGTGTCCTGCGCAATCCGCTCGATGTGGAGAGAGTGAAATCGGTGGTGCCTGGGTGGACCAGCGATGGAATCGCTGGGGACGGGGGCGCAAAGGGACGCAAGCAAAAAGAAGAGTACAAAAGAGAGGATGCCCCTGCCCCTATGAATGAGACTGCCCCTACTCCGATTGCGGAGCCTGCTCCTGATGCTGATCCGGGCATCAGCATGGCCAGCCTTAACCGCATGCTCGATATTATCGCCGAGCAGCAGAAGCAGATTGGCGAGCAGCAGAAACTTATCAGTGAGCTGACTCATCGACTGAACATTCAGCAGAACGGCTTGGGTATGGTGGCGGAAGATATACACCATCGGGAGTAGTTAAGGCTTTTGCCCTTGCAGGGCGCATTCCTGCTGCGATGTTTACCCAGGGCGAGTGCCCTGGGCTAGGAGCTGCTGCCCCTTCAGGGCGTGTAAAAAAGCAGCCAGCTATCCATCACGGACGGCTGGCTGCAACATCGTATAACCTTTAAACTTTTTGAAAAAACTAGTAATACTAACCTAAATAAAAACTAAATAAAAACTTAAATAAAAACCTTAATTATATATGAAATACTACTTTTGCTCATTGGTTGCTGCCATTCTGCGGCGAAGGAACTCCTTCTCCTCGATTACCTGGCAGTCGCCGCTTGTGCTCTCGTAAGGCACATCGGTATAGTAGAAGCCGTGATGCAGGAAGAGTGGTGGCGTTGTGGTGCCGAAGGTGAACGGAAGCTGCGCTTCCGTTCCATCCTTGCCCTTTGCCATTTTTGGTTTGAACTGCAGGATAGCGATGAGTGCCGTTTCATTTACGATCGGAAGTGATAGCATCTCTTTCTCCAGTTCGCTGTTCTCATCAGGAATGAAGAGTGATGTGCTCTGCATTCCGTCTTTGGTAGGTGTCTGAACGTTCGTCCATCCCTCCTTGTGGATGGTGTTCTTGAACTCTACCATCACTACACCTCCGGCAAAGCCTTCGGGTGACTCGTAGTAGGTATTGGCTCCCTGCTTCTCTGCCCAGGCTCTTGCCTTCTCGCTTGCTTCACTGCACTCGGCAAGAAATGCTTTCAGCTTCTTGCCTGTTTCACTCACCTCTGCTATCTTCAGATAGTTGTGAGGTCTGTTATCTTTACCCATAAATCCTTGTATTTTAAATAATTAGAAATCTATTGTATAATTTTCGAGAAATATTGCGTATATTTTCGGCGAAATATTGTGTTTTCTGCTAGGTGGGGGGGGAGCCCGCTAGGCGTTCCGGCGGATTTGAAATCCGCCGTCTAAAAAGGCTCGACATATTTCCTTGCGGATTTGAAATCCGCAGCCATAAGGCTTTTTAAATCTTCGCCTTGCAATAGATGACTGGCTCCCCGCTTTCATCGTTCCGCATTTTGAAGCCACGATAACCTAACTCCAGGAGATATAGGCTCAACGGGTCGCCAAGCGGACAGACTACTGCTTTGAAGTAACTTCGCAGTTGGTAATCGGTGTAGGTATCGCAACCTTCCGTCCAATGATCCTGCGGTTCATACTGATTGCAGAAGGCTTCTATCTTTGCCGGAATGACAAAATCCTGCAGCGTAACTTCTGCCTGCTCCTCATTATCTACGAGGTCGTAATCATTTCTGTTCTTTCTTCCCTTGCCCATGGTCGGTGTACTTATTGATGGTAGTGAATAACAGAATGGCGATGAGCGCCAGGAATAACCCTAGGGCGTTCTTTCTTGCCGTTTCCTGCCAGGTTGCCTTTCTCGTCTCCCTGGTGTTCTTATCCTTGGTGTCGGATAGGCTGTCGGTAGCTTCCCAGTGAGTACTCACGTTGCTGCGGGTGCGGACGGATAGGCTGTCGATGATTTTCTGCATCTGATTGATTTCCTGCTGCTGAAGTTGCAAACGCTCATCATAGGATGACTGGTTGCTGTGACTGCCCTTGCGATGGGTGGTGCGCTGGGTAGTCTTCTGCCTGTTGCCGAAAGAATCGGTAGTCTCGGTGATATGTTCTTGGACGGTTTCTTCATATTCGCCCGATTCCGAGGAGGTGACAGTGGTCTGCTTATCCTCGATGAGCTTCCTGGCTGCACTATCACTTGCCGCTACCTGCTTATGCACGCTATCCGTCTGCTCGGTCCTCACGCTATCCTTCACCTCCTGATGGTTATCGCTAACCACCCGTCGAGAAGTAGTGCAAGCCGCGAGCATCATCATCGCTACTGCTATCAAGAGTAGATGAATAATCTCTTTCCTTTTCATACGTTTTCATTTATTTAATGTTTCTGATGCAAAGGTACGAAAAGAAGGGGAAACAGGTGGGACAAAAAAAAGGTAAAAAGGAGATTTAACCTTTTTACCTTTTTACTTTTATCCGCGGTAGAACACCGGAGCGAAAGACCCTTTGCAATCGAAGAACTCTTTTGCCTTATCCTCGATACCAAGATTGCGGATCATATCGAAATCATCATCGCTGCACTCCACACAGAACCTTCCGTTCTTCATGCCGACGAAGGAAATGCGGGAAATCAGTGATTTCTCAGCATCGCCTATAAAGAGCTTGCAGAATGCCTTCCACTTGTCGGCACCCTCGCCTACCTTCGTCTCTATCTTGGAAGAAGCAGGCTGCACGATAGGGTTGCCGAACAAATCCATCTGAACCTGTACCTGAGTTTTTCCTTGCATTTCGGCTATCGAGTCGTAGATACGAAACTTTAGAAATGCAGGATTGCCTACCTTGCGTTTGCCATTATATATAGGTTCTACTGAAACACAAATATCCAAAAGTCCGGCTTCCTTCAGTCTGTTGATGTCGGCAATACTTGTATCGAGCACATTCTTTTTGAACTGGGAAAACTTAGGATAGGCTTCCTTGAAAACTTCACCATCACCAACCTCTATCATACCCAGATAGGTTTTGATTTTGCGTACCGTCAGACTGATTTCACGCTCCTTCCAGTTGTTTCCGCTTGCATCCCTCAAGATATAATACATCATAGGCATACGAGCTACCTCGCCTATCAATGCGATATTGTCAGGATGAGATACATATCCTTCTGCCATATTGAATACATAATCTAAGACGTAGGTTTTTCTTTCCGGGTCTATGACCTGCGGATTCAGCGAGAACACTACACCGGAGTTCATAATAGCTGTATCACCGCTGGCGAACACATTATACATTGCCATACCCCAGGTACCATCAGCCTTCTTCTTCGGGCATTCTATCGTAACCTTCAGTACATCGGCTACTGCCTGACGAGCTGCATAGTAATTATTTTCCGGGATGCCCAGTTCTGCAAAGGGGATATATATCTGCGTCACGCCCGAATTTTTCGCTGCCTCAGAAAACAGAGATTTCGGTATCTTTCTTGACCTGGCAAGGTCTGAGCCGAAGAACTCCTGTATGAACGGCTGTAACTGCTCGCTTACCTTTACTAATACTGCCTGTTGCAGAAGTGTGAGATTCTTGCTTAAACGAGTGAAAGCAAACGGTGTATTGATCCACTTCTGCGGCAAATTACTATTTTCTGCCATATTCTTATCATTTTCATTCATTTTAGGTAAAATTCTACTAAAGTCTTTTACCTGCTAACCCATATTTTTATCCATTTTTACTAAAGTATTTTACCTATTTACTATTTCTTTTTACCTCGCGCAAGACTAAAGTGTTGATAATCAACACTTTTAGACTATCTCTTATAATATAAATATAAAGAAAGACTAATTTTCCTATATATTTATATTTAAATAAGTAGGTAAAAGACTTTAGTAACTTTTTACCTAAATAAGGGTATCGAGGTAAAAGACTTTAGTAACTTTTTACCTGTTCGCCCTATTTGAGGTAAAAGACTTTAGTAACTTTTTACCTAAACTTAGCCATAAATGTAGTGAGTTGGTACCGAAAACTATACCCTTCGGTACTATTTCGGTACCTCATCGAGGTAAAAGACTTTAGTAGGATTTTACCTTCCTACAGGCAATAGTTCGTACCAAAAACTATAACCCTTTTGTACCTTTTGGTACGAAAGTCGCTACATTAACGGCTAAGTTTTCATCGTAACCATCAGGAAATCAGTTATTTAACCTTTTGGTATAGTGAAGATTATATTGGTGTAACGTATTTCGTAGCACATAAATAGCTATAAATCAACGTTTTACGACATAAACTTAGCCATAAATGCAGTGAGTTGGTACCGAAAACTATACCCTTCGGTACTATTTCGGTACCTCGTCGAGGTAAAAGACTTTAGTAAGATTTTACCTCAATCTGACTTTTCGTTTACCTACAAATCTGACTTTTCGTTTACCTGCATTATCCGTTCTTGTGTCTATCCAGGTACTCGATAACGGATTGCAGGGCTACATTACTCTGTTTCGCTCCACGAACTCGTGTATCGCCTGCAAAGCCAATTCCTTGAGAGTCTTCTTCTCAATCTTTTTCAGCATCATCAACTGGAAATAATCTTCCATCGGAACGTTAACTACAATACCGTTGGTCGCACTCTTATCTCTTATAGCTGCCAAAGCCTTGTTAGGAACTGGGGGAGTATCTGCAGGCTCCGAACTTTCCTGAGTCTGCTGTGGCTCATCTTTTAGCTGTGCTGGTGCTTCCGGCTTTTCTTCCTTCACTTGCTCTGCCTGCGCCTCCGGCTTTACTTCCTTTGGCTTTTCTTCCTGCACTTCTGGCTTAGGCTCCTCAACCTGCGGCTGAGACTCTTCCGGTTTCTGTTCCTTCACCTGCTCCTCGGTTTGCTCTTCCTGCTGCTGATTTGTATCAGGTGTAACAGGTACCAGAGGAGTACCACCCTGCTCTTTATCTTCACGGATAGACTCTGCGGTCTTCGCTACTTTCGTTTTTCCAAACTGAAATTTCGACATAACTCTTTCTAAATCTATAAATCCATAAAACCAGTAATAAATCTCATATACCCATAACGAGCCTACTGCTCGCTATAGGTATCAATAATCTCCTTGGCAAACGCTGCATAGCTTTGCGCTGCATCACATTCAGGAGCATAGGTAAAGATGTCCTGAATCATCGCCTGGGCTTCCACTATCTTAGTACGACGAGGAATTTCTGTCTTGAATACATAATCGCCATACTCATCATCTACGTGCTTCGAGAACTCCACGCTTGCCTTGGTACGCTTATCCACCATCACTTTGAGCAAGCCGCGCAAATCGAGATTTGGATTGATTTCTGCCTTCACCTCTTCTGCCCATTTTATCACACTTGACGAACCGAAGGTAGGCAGGGCTTCCAACTGCATAGGGATGATAATACCCGTAGCTACTGCCATCGCATTCTTGGTAACGAGATTCATAGCCGGTGGGCAGTCGATGATGATATAGTCGAAGGCATCAATCACGCTCTGCTCGCCTCCCTGATCTTCTGGAAGAGATACAGGCAAGCCGAATATCTTAACCAATACCTTCAGCGGATTCAGCTCTCTCAACAGGAAAGGTTCTACGTTCAGCATATCCTCCGACGATGGGGCGATATAGAGATTGCCGCCGTAGTCCTGATCACCTACCCTCACCTGATACACTGGGAGAGAAGTCTTGTTTACCAAAGCCTCGTACATGGTACCGTGCTTGTCGGTGCGATCACGCCAGCCGCAAAGCAAGGACACGTTAGCAACCTGAGCATCCAGGTCAACAATCAACACACGAGAACCATTTTCTTTAATAAGACCACATGCCAAATTGTGTGCAGTGGTGCTCTTTCCTACTCCGCCCTTGTCATTCACGATAGCAAGGACCTCCTTTAATTTTTCTGCCATAGCCTATTCTATATTTTAAATTCTTAAATCTAGTGCAAAATTAATAAATATATCTCATACTACAAAACTTTTTATTCTAAAAAACGAACTTAGGTACGTATTTTAATATTTATTTATATATCTACATACCAATTTATCTATTTATCTACCAATTTACGTACATAAGAAGGTAAATATATAAATACATAGATAGATAAAAATGAACGTAACTAAATATGTATATAGATAAGTAAGAATGAACGTAACTAGATAAATAAAAACATAAATAACTAAATAGATAAATAAATAGAAAAGTACAAACGTACATACATATATACAAACGTACAAAAGTACTTTCATACGTTTGCCTTCTCATATTATATATAGAAATCGCCTGGATATTACAATCAATACCCAGGCGATCATCCTATTTTTTATATCTCATAATCATTCCCCTCACTATTCCAGGCATCCTCTACCGTTACGCTCACCCCCTTTTGGTGATGATAGAAACTGCCGGAGATAGTGGTAATCTTATTACGCTCCAGCTTTACGCCAGGTACCAATATATCGGCGTATGGCTTATCGCTGCCTTTTCTGCCCACTAGGAAGGAAACATCAGACGTATATCCTTCTGCTGGCACCAGCACATAATAGGCGATACTCTTATTCTGCTTGCCCGCATTCACGGAAGCATCATAGACTCTCTGATTCTTCGCAGCCTCAGTAACATCAAAGGTCTGCCACGCAAAAGCCTTGTACTCATTCAGGCTGGTAGTAATATCCCCGGCATCATCGGGATATACATCGGTAGGCGCTACCACAAGCTGCGCCACGATTCTATCCAGCGCAATGCTTGCCGACTGCTTGCCAACTCCCACCGTAATATCCTGCACCGCTCCGAAGGTATCGGAAGTCTTGGTAGAGGTCAGTACAGCCGGAAGACTCTCGCCAACTGCCGTGAGCACATTATCACTCACAGCCCAGTCTGCACCCTTGGCATCCAGCAGGGTAGGGGAGACGCTTCTGGTGGCAATCACCTTCAGGGTGTGCTCGCCATAATCGAGGGTCAGATCCGGCTCGGCAAAGTCCTCGGCATCGCTCGTCTGGTGGAGCACCTGCAGCAGGGTACCCGTCTCCTTGTCGTAGTCGAAAATGTAGAGATCGGTAAGCGCCTTGCCTTCTGCGGTGAGGGCTGCACGGGTAAGGGCAGGAGATGAAGATGCCTTGCGGCTCTGCATCGTAGAGAAAGAAACGGAAGGGGTAGGGGAGATGGATAGCTTTACGTGACCTTTTGCTTTCACGGCAGTCTGCTGACCGTTCTCAGTGTTCAACACTCCATCGCTCTGGGCGCAAGAGCCGAAGCCCGCACCCGCTGCCATCATCAGTAAGGTGGTGGCAAATAAAAACATTCTAGTTTTCATAAGCCAAAAAATTTAAAAGGTTTGAGTTTATAATTTTGTCGCAGCAGGGCAAAATCCGTGGATTTTCCCTGCTGCTATAAAGTTGCCATAATGCTGCCATTACGTAACCGATACGTAACGGCTATTACTCCATCATGTTAGGGTCTTTGTCATACTCGCTGGCGGCTTCCTGCTGCCACTCGTCATGCTTCTTCTTATAGAGTTCATTCTGATACTCTCTGTCTAGAAATTTGTTCCACTCCTTTTCAAATTCCTCCTTCACAAATTTTCGTATCGGTCCGAGATACTTCTTTTCATCCTCACAGATGATGCGGTTTCTATCTTTGCGTAGGTCAGCATCACTTGAGGTTGATTTCCGGAAGAATATTCCAAACTCAACCTTTGAACTCATCAGCTTGCAGTATTCTATCAGGAAAGGAACCAGGTAGTCTTTCAGCGTCCCTAGTACATCCACGTCTCTATCCTCTAAACCGAGATTCGTAAAGCGCAGATTCTCCAATAAAGACATAACTAATACTTCCTTGTCTGTTTCTACCGTCAGTTCGTAGGATGAATATCCGCCATCAGGAAATTCGTCATTATAGAAATCGTAGTCAATAAATACCTTTAAAGAACCGGTCATATTCGATTTGTCTATATGAACATCATAACTCTTCAGGTCGGGAATAACCGATGAAATATATTGAGTATATCCAAAGATATTATGTAGATTTTCAAAAGGTATCGTTTCTCCACGATGGGCGATGACAGGGCTATACTCAAAATTATCATTCGCACCCGCAGGAACACGCCAATAACCTTCTTCGCTGATATAATACGGTTTAATTAGCCTTTCCAAACTGTCCTTGTCTTTCTTCCACGCAAGACCAATACGCTCGAACAATATGCCGAACTCATCAAAGAAGATGACGTGATCGTTGCAGGAGAAGGCAATTATTTCTTCATTATCTTTCATGTTTCTAGTTTTTAAAGATTCTATAATGTATATCTGAATAACGCAAAGGGTGCAGGAATATTGCGCCCATTGCGATATTTTTCTATTTGAATGCTCCAGCCAAAAGCGGTAAAAAGAACACTGCGATGCCGATGGTGGAGAAGAGCAGCACGGCTACACCTACGAAGGCGAGAGCTGCAAGGGAATAAGTAATTGCTTTCTTCATAATGCTATAATCTTTAAATGTATTAAAATTGATGTTTATATTTTTGTCGCAGCATTGGTGATGTTCCACCGATGTTATAACGAAGACTTCTTCTGCGCCTGTAAGGTCGCAGCCTTGATAGCGCGGAAGGTCTCTGTAACATATCTACTGCCTCCATGCTTCCTGATCCAGTCGTGAACGTCATCGGGCACCACATATTTGTGGACGCTGCCCTCTGCTGCTGGTCTGCCTTTCTTATTTGATGTTTTGGTATTCTCCATTTTCTTTGTGAATTTAAAAAGTTACTATAAATACTTTTATTTATCTTCATCCTCTATCTGCTCCAGCTTCATATATACCAGCGCATTCTTATCGTAATACTGGCGAGGAGCAGCGCAGGAATAATACTGGTTGTTGGCTTCCTTGATACATAGCGCTGCATCTACGATACGTTTGCCGAAGCTTTTCAGGGCATGAGTCTTGCCGATGATGGTGATACCAGACTGGTACACCTTACGAACCTCGACAGCAAAACGATGCAGGGCAGCTTTTGTGTTCTTCTCCTCCTTCGTTACCTTCTCCAATACTTTCAGGTGATCAGCAGGACGTGGGTTCCTGCGCAGCTCGACAATACCCTTCTTTTTGTAATTGATGCAGACGGAATACTCGCCAGACTTCAATTTATCCAGGTGATCCTCCAGCAGGTCGTAACGCTGGAGCACATCACGAGGAGCGATGCTGATACTATCTTTTGTGGCAGAAGATGATGCCTGATTTTTAATATCCTCCATAAAAATCCGCTTCGCCGTGCTGCGGTAGGGCTGAAATATCTTAATTAATATTAATTATTCGGGTGAAATGATACACCGTATTGTTTTATTTCTTAAATTTGCATTCGTCTTCGGAAGGCTTTTAATCGTACCTTTATGGATATTGATTTAATCGAACCTTTATGGAATGGAAATAGCAATATAACTTCCGTTGACGGTCAGACTCTTCAAGGTCTGCGGATTTAAACGCTCTTAAAGAGCAAAATTTCTACTATAGTAGATTTGAGTCGCCAGACTCTCGGTTGCCCCGGCTTAGGTCGGGGCTTTTTCGTTTTATGCGTAAACGCCAATTTTATGAAATTCCAAAGTTGTATGGTTATCAGGATAACTACAATCCTCAAACATAACCCAATAACCTTGCTTATCCAGGAATATCTGACCGATTGAGCTTGCACTGTCTTTCGGCTCGCCCGCCAATCTATTGCATATTATCCTAGTCAGGTCTTTATAAGGTTGACGTTGTTCGTCTATGATACGGAAAGAATATATATATTCTTATCTCTTCCGGTAATCGTCAGCGTGGTTATTAAACCTTCAATCGTTCCAACTCTCTTGTACGTATCATCTTTGCACACCAAAGACTCACCATTATCAAACAATCGTCTTGCAAGAAACGTTGTCATATTGTTGCAAATAATCTCCGACATAAAAATCCGCTTAACCATGATGCGGTAGGGCTATATAATTAGTTAAAAGATAATCTTGCATATTGCGTAAGATGCCCACGTGGTGCACCAACCTGGAAGTGTGAAAGCATTTCTCCTTTATAGAGGATTGGCTTATCAAGAATGATGGTAGTTGCCTGTTTGCCATCACAATCATATTGATTACACTTGTATCCAATAGTCATTTTTGGCAAATTCCACATTCCCCAATTTTGCGTATTAAGGAAAGAAAGCAATACATAAATATTATGAGGAGTAGACTCAACAGTTGCACCATCAGTAAACACTTTCTTGTATGCTGCTTCAATCAGAGCATTCTCCGCCAAGATTCTGCGTTGCAGTTCTTCATGTTTTGCTTTCTGCTTTTTCAACTTACTCTTCTTCTCTGCCAGAAGTTCCTCTTCAGTCATATCCTTGCATTTTGCCAGAACAGCATCAATGCCACCGAGATTAAGGATGAAGTTACCTGCATTCTTGATTGGCAAACCTTTTTCTGTAATAAGTAAAGAACCATCAGCGTTTTGGGAAACAACCAAAGTTCTCGTATTTGTTTCTAAAATCTTCATATTGAAATTGACTTAACCGTGCTGTCGAGGGCTGAATGATTATTACTTGAAATCTACACCTTTGAGCGGATCATTATCGCCGCCGTTCTCAATCTCGATACCTTCCGGCTTTTCCAGAAGGAGCTTTCTCGTTGCCTCCAGCATCATAATCGTGTGGATGGTGGCCTGTCTTGCGTGATAGTCTGAGCCGGCATCATCCACATACTGCTTATTCATGCGGACCAGCGTGTTCAGGAAGTCAGCGCACTCTTCACGGCTCGGATTGTTCACGTGAACCTCGCAGGTAACAGCCTTCAGAAAGTACTCCATACCCTTCTTCAGCAAGGTTCTGATTCTGCCCGTATCAGGATGCTGCCCTATCATCTGGTGAATCTTGATTCTCAGGCTACACCCACGGCGAGGGAAGCCGATGCGGTAGTCATCGCCCACCTCCTCCTTCTCCTCGTCGATGTAATCAACCTTTGCGATAAAACCGCAATCCTTGTCAGTGCAGACGAGGAAATCACACTCACCACGCTTGTGATTTCGTAGCGTGTCTATAATAAACAGGGGAATTTCTCTTTTTGCCATATCTCCAAGTATTTTATGATTCTTTGTAAAGCTGACAATACAGCTCTGATCTCATGCGCTTGATATAAAAGACCACTTCGCCCGGTGCCGGCTGATAGTCTGACTTTACGAACATCGCATTCTCGCCGTCTGTGGCTACATACTTCTCCATCCCGTAAGTGTTCTTAGGGATGCTACCCTCGTAGTAGCTTTTGGCTACAGAGGATAGCTGCAAGGGTGATAATATCATTTTTTCCATATTCTATAAAGTAATATATAATTCTACAATCTATTCATAACATAGCGGATAACACGCTCGGTATATTCCTCAAGACCAAACTTCTTGCCATACTTGCGAAGGTCGGCAAGTGAAATCTCGGTGGCCTCGTGACCGATGGCAGCCTCGTAGCGATTTTTGAAGCCCTGAGTACCTGGACGGCAGTTACCGGAAGCCAAAGACTCCTCAAAGGTGAACATGTGATTTCCTACCTTCTGGTAAATGAGCTGATTCTTGCTTCTGGCATTCAGCAGACTAAGAGCCTGCTTGTTTCGCTTCTCGGCGCTGATACGCTGCGCCTCCTTTAATGACTTAGCAACGATGTGCTCACCCCTTACCAGGAAGCCCTTTACGGTTTTAATATCAGCGATAGCCTTGCCCTGCTCAATCCACTCACAAGCCACGCCATGGCGCTTGATTTCGCCACGTACGAAGGTAATCAGACCGCCTACGATATGGATATAATATCCCTTCTTCAGATACAGGGTGAAGGAACGGCGCACCATAGTAAAATTGCATCTTTTGCTATATCCGTCATAATCTTTCCACTCGTAGCACTCCACGCCGTTTTCCTCGGCGATTTTTGCATCGATACCTCCGTGATTTTTGCCCAGTTCCAGACAACGGCAGATGAGCTGATCTGCACTGAAATCTACCTTTTCGCCAGCCTTGCCAAATACACAGATATGCTCCTTGATATAAGCCTGTTCCTTGGCTCTCGCTTTCGCAGCTTTCTTCGCTGCCTTTTCTTCCTCCTTCTTCTCTGCTGCCTTACGTGCAAGCATACTCAGATATTCGTTTTCGTAGGCAAGACCTTTCTTTTCCAGATACCTTTTAAAAGCCTTCTCTGCAAGAACGATATACTTATGAACCTTCGCTGCGCGCTTGATCTCATCCTTCTCGCACGCGCCGATGATGATAGAACCTTCCAGCAGTTCTACTTCGTTCTTGCCCTTCAGATAGTTGGTAAGACGCATCCAGGTAGCGCAAGCCACGGAAACGGAAGAAATAACGTAGTTATTGATGCAGCAGTGCTTATAATCGTTCTTGCGCTTATAAGCCTTCTCAATATCAGCGAGAAAATTTGGAGCGATGATAAAGAACGTATCAGCGTTGAAATCTACAGGCGCATCCTCCTTCACAAAGTTGCTGCCGAAAGATGTCTCATGTTCGGTGTGTACGTCCATCTTGTAGCTGTCTGAGAGTGGAAGGTCGAAGAAGATAGAAGCATCTCCGTAGCGGTACTGTTCGTCCTTACCGAAGCGATGAATACTAACCTCGCGACCCTTGCGCTCGTCTGCCTCTTCAAATCTGAATGATCCGAAGCATACTGTAGCGTTTTTGCGAACTCTGTCTTTAAACTCCTTGAAAGTGATAATCATAATTCTCTGCTCATGCCCTTGAGACTTATTTGGCTATCTGGCACAGCCGGTTATTGTTTTTATTTATCTTCTTGTTTTTTCTGTTTGCAAAGGTACAAAGAATTTTTGAAACTACCAAATAAAATGCACTTAAAATACTATTTTAGGTGCATTTTTAACGTTTGTTTTATTTACAAAGTGAATTTTTGCCACCTTTTCTTGCTTATCTCTCAAATCCCCCTAATAAAGATGGGATCATAGAAACTTTTCTCAAAATCCTTCTTACGCTTGAAGGTGTTGAGTTCCTTCCATCTTTCTGCACCTATCAATATGCGGACACCCTGACACGCCCTATCATAGGCGAAGCTATCCATCCCCTCGTTATATCGCAGGATAATATCGCCGATGCAACAGAAAAATCTAGTTGAAGCGAACGGATCAAAAGCATTCAGCTCTTTCAGGTTCATCGTGATTCCGCACATACGGCGACGTGACCAATGATGGAAATACTTGCGGATAGCCTCTACAAGAACCTGATTACGCTCGCAGCGCTGTTTATAGTCTTCAGCGACTTCCTGTTTGTATTCGTCACGCTTCTGGATATACTTGTCTATATCCTTATCCTCGTAAGTGTAAGCCTCCATCACACCATCCCATACTTCTGCATCATCTACATAATACTTTCTGTCGAGATAGATGGAAAGCTCATTATTACCGCAGAACTTATAAGGAACGTGGAAAGATAGCTGGATGCCACTCCTCAGGCGAAAATAAACTACAGAATCATGCACCTTGATTTCTCCCTTAAATTTATCTACAAGAATACGGAGAGCCGATTCCTTCGCAGTATAGATCATATCATTATAACTTAACAGATCTGCTGAGAGCTTGCCATATCCCTTGAATGCCGAAGCATTGATGTAACTGAGTTCCCGAAGAGCTTTCTCCACATCACAGTTAGGGAGGTTAGCCAGGAACTCGTCGATATACTGCTTCGTGTATATCTTGTCAAACTTCTGATGTATCATAATAATGCGCTGAATTGCTGTTGCCACCAGTTTTAATGTTTTCTTTTGCCGCCCACCAGGGAATCGAACCCAGAGAAGGGAGGATTGCAGGCAATCCGGATCGCTCCTGCCAGTCGTAGGCGAATTTCGGCTGCTGCTATCCTCACGGACCGCAGGTAGCCTTTTCGTAAAACTAAAACACGCGGACGCTTCCGCAGTCAAACATTTAAATCTTTAAAGTTATGTTTAAAAATGCTCCCCGTGGCGGTGGCGATCCACCCTTGCCGGTCTGTCGGACGGGGATGGGGGGTTCTATGCTACATCAGCAGGGAAATAGTGTTTGTTGTAATACTCCTTATATTCCTCCTCGGTCATACTATTCATGGCAAGAAAACTCTTCCAGTTACCTTCTCGAACGTATTCCTCTTTCGTCTCCTCAAAGGTATGAGGAGCGATGTAACCGGCAGGATAAAAAGCCTCATGCCGAAATTCGATTGCATCGCCAACCAAACACCCTGATAGGTTCAGGTTCTCTTCGTCCGGAGTTTTTTCATCCTCCTCCAACCGCTGGTCGTAAGTCTCGATGGCATGCTTAATAATCGTGCGAATATCCTTCGCCCATGAGCAGGTATCGTCCGGCTTGATATTGCATTCCTGCAGTACCATATTCACCAGCTCGTCGATGCTCGCGCGGCTCATGATGTAAGCATCGTGGTAGAAGTCGAAAGGGATAACGTGGTCCAGTTTCCATCCCTTCTCCTCGTTGATGGATGGTCGGCCGTATGCCTTGCGGCTCTCTTCTGTTACCTGCACTTCGTTCTCTACATTCTCTATAACGTTCATACCGTTCTTATTATTATTCTTTGCGTTCATAATTTCTAATTTTTAAAATGATTCTATAATATGTGATTGATAATGCGCTCTATAATATAGAGCTTAATAATTGCCTTCTACGTACTGCACCCCCTCCTTGCTGTAATCTCGGAAAAGCTTCTTTTTGATTGTTCGTCTGGAGATCTCCAGCTTTTCAGGGATGAAAAGGCGATGATCAATATCGCAGTGGTCGCAGAATACCCATAAGCCGGTATCTTCCTCCTTCGTATATACCAGGATGCCCGCCGTCTTCTTGAAGGCTCTTGCCGTAGCTGCCAGAGCGCCTTTCAGTTTCTTCTCGTCTGTCTCGTTACTCCACCAGCTAACCGCAATCGGTTTTACTACCTTGTCGCCAACGGTCAGTATATAAGTATATTCTTTCTCCATAATTTCTAATTTATTCTATAATAATACTTATTGATAACTATTGAACTCTACGAGTTCCAGTGAACCGCCTTCCAGTTTACTCTGGATTTCATATGCAACTGTAGCACCGGCAAACTTCACGTCGTTTTGAAAGTCTTCTATCTGCTCCAGCACCGGAACTTTCGCGCCATTCGTAGCCCATCGGAAAATGTGCTCCTTGATACCCTTTGCGATAGCTGCCAGCAATCGGCGGGTGCCCGCCTTGTCGGATGATCCTACGTAATATCTAGTCATTGAGCTGCGAGATTTCCAATTATCGCAAGTACTCAAAATATAAATATGCTTCATACGATTTTCTAATTTATTCTATAATCTATAATGATGTTTTATCCAGCCTGTGCGGTTTTCCGCACAGGTAGAATTTGTGATTTCCGAAGCCCTCTATAAACGAGGGCTTACGGCTTCTGAATATCTCGCCATACCTTGCGAGCCTTGCACTGTGATACGCTGCCGATTGCCCAGCCTTTATGCTTGGCGGCAATCTGATTAAAGCGATACCAGATGTTTATATCTGTGAACTCAAAGTGCATCGTACCTTTTTTGTAGAACTTCACGCGGAACCAATCGAAATAGAACCACTTGCCAAAGTCGGTGCAACTCTCTACAATATCCCGCTCGAATGGTCGGCCATATTCTTTAATTAGCGGCTGACCGGTCAAAAAACTCATGGCTTTATAAAAGTCCTCTAATTCTCTTTGGCGGTCATAAGAGCAGCCTATAGTATAAGACAAATGATTACTCCATCGCATTTCGCAGCTCAGGGAATCTACAATAAACTTCTGGTTCACCATATAGTTACTATTCGTTTTCCACTTCTCGCCCGCTGTCGAGTTTTCAGCGGATAGGCTGCAAATCGTGTCGAATGCCTTTACTACGCACTCCTCCATGATATTTCCGATGTTCTGTAATACGGAAGATACAACCAGATAAATATTTTTCAGGTTAAAGGGGCGAGCCTCTGAAGTCTCTACAAATCGGGCGATCTTCTCCTGCAGTACGTTGGTGGTGTACTTCTGCATATTAAGCAGCTCGAAAATACGGCTCCACGCTGCATGCTGCAACTCCTTGCGGAAGCGGTCGCGGGTGATATTCTGAAACTTGTTGCCTCGGCAGTCATCCCCGTGAGCGCCGAAATGGATGCGACAAGCTGAGAAGGTTTTAATATCCTCATTTATCTTTGCGCTCGCCTCCTGCACTGCGTCAAACTGCGCAAGAGCTGAGTTGTAACGCTTCACCATATCACGCACAGCATCGTATTTGATTACGCCCTCCTGTCCGTTGCCCATATCGTCCCAGCCTTCCGGTGTCTCGTCAAATTCCAGATCCTCGAAATCCTCTGTTTTGTTCGATGGCTTATAAAGACGAAGGAGAGAGATTTCCGCATCTGTTCGGCGGTCGGCGGTCGAAGTATTGAAAACATCGCCTAATTCTTCACGACTTCCATAAAGGTCTGCCAGTTCCTTTAATTTCTGATCGTCACCATAACAACCAAACTTGAAGCGGGAAGAAGGGCAAAGGGCGAGGATGGTACAACCGTCCGGCGCAATCTCCCAGGCGTGCAAAATATGCTTTTCTACGCTGGTAAATGGCGGATTCATAATAATAAATTTTATATCTGCCACCTGCTCACGCTGCACCGTCAGGAAGTCCGGAGCAATCACGTTGCACTCATTATATAAGGCGCTCCGTAGTACGTCGTTTATCTCGCAAGCTTTCACGTATCTTGCGCCGTCCTGCTTGCAGTATCTTACAATATCGCCAGAACCTGCAGAAGGTTCTAATATTACGGCATCCGCCAGGCTCTCGCCCTGGGTCATCATATCGAAGACCTCGCGGGGTGTGGTGTAAAAATCACGGTTAAATATATTTTGATAATCTACCATTTTATTTTTTGCTTTTTTGATGAGTGAAAGAAAAATTTTTCTTGCGGGCGATTTTTTCAGTGAAGAAATACGCACGCTATAACGTAGGATTTCCGAAGCTTTGAGGGGGTAGGGGTGAGGGTTGAACCCTCACCCGGTGCCCTCGGCTCTCGATTTATGCGGCTTTGCCGTTGTTCGCCTCTGTGCCCTCGTCCCAGGTATAAAGGGTCTGTAACTCCTCGGCACTTAAAACGACCTTTGCGCGGTTCCTGGCGCATCGGCGGATCTGCGAATGCTTCGCCCAAATCTCCGGTGCTGGTTTATTCCCTAGCGCCTCGGAAGTGTTCAGCTCTCGCAACTCGTCGATAAGGTCGCGAACGTCAACGCCGCAGGCACAAAGGGCGTATAGTTCAGCGAGAGCCGCGCGCCCGTGCTCGTTGGCATACGTGAGCCGCTCCACGTCTTCCGCCGCTGCTCGCAGCATTGAGAGATCAACGCCAGAACCGCCGCCGTTTTTTGATCGGCTCTGTGCGGTTGCTTTGCCCTGACGGGCGGTTGTTCCATCCTGTGCGGTTTTGCCCGTCTGCTGCTCTGCTGCTGCCTCTTCGCTTGCGTCCTGCCCTGATTCCAAGGCGTTTAATCGCTCCTGCATCTTGGCGAGGGTATCGGACAGGTTCGCCACCTGCTCAGTTAATTTCTTTATCTGATCGCGAAGGATGGCGGCGGCCTCCTTGCGTTCTTCTGCTCTGTGCTCTGCCTCAAATTTGGCGGTAGCTTTCGCCGCTTCTGCTGCTGCCTGTTTTAGTGCCTCGTTTGCCTTTTCGGTTGCTGATACGATAGCACCGACAAGGAAGGAGAGGGCAGAAGCAAGAACGCCGACGGCTTCCACCTGCTCGCAGGTTTCCGCATCCGCTGCGCTCTGCTCAGTCATGCCGAACCACTCGCGAAGAGCTGCCACGGCCTCCGGTGTGGTTGCTTGCCACTGCTGCGCCTCCTTGTTCCATCGTGCGCCGTGGGCTTTAATCTGCTTGCGGTTTTTGTAGGTTGTGTGCTGATCGCCTACGACTGCCACACCGTCGGCAATCTCTACCAGTTCCAGACCCTCGGCAGGTGCTGCGGCCAGATCCACGCCCTCGGCGGTCTTTTCGCTCTTCGCTGCCTTCTGGCTGTGGTCTGCCTTGTGTTCGGTCTGCTTGCCGTTCTTCTGCTCCTCTTCCCACTGCTTGCGCTGCTTCTCGACCTCCTCGGCATCCTTGCGAAGCTCTGCGAGTACATCGGCGGCAAACTGCAATATTTCTACGTCTTTATAGCTGTTATAACCATAATTGGAAATTGTGACACCTACAGCCGCGAACTTGTCGGCGCGCTTCTGCTGAACCTTAGCACCGCCGCCGTTAACGCCATAAATGCACCTTTCACCGTCATACATGGAAGGCTTGCCAAGGTACACTTTTTCACCATTCGCTACCATCTCGGCGGCTTCATTAATTAAAATCTCTTTATAATGGCACGTACCATCTACAGGCACACAGAAAACATTCACGCCCAGGGCTTTTTTAATTGCCTGCCAGGTCTTGCCGTGCTTTGCCTCGAAAACGGGGGCGGCTGCTGCCTCTGCTGCTGCTCGTGTGGTTTCTTCGCTGATGATATAAACCTTTAAAAAAGCATCTATCACGCGATCTAAAGACGTTTTGTCGCAATACCAGCAACGCGAGCTTTCTAAATCATAAACAACGTTTTGCTGCTCTTCGAATTGTTCGTAATACTTACTTTTCGCCTCTCTCTCTTCCTCGCTCAGATCTAACCAGGCTTTTCCGATCTCTTGGTGATAGAATCCGAGAATCTGACAGCAGCGCAGGGCATCGGCTGAAGTAATAACTGCAGCATCGGTCTTTTTAGTCATACCCTCGAACTGCGGAAAAATCTCGTAAATCTTTGCCATAACCTCAGCTTTGCCGAGATCTGAAAAAGTACGGGTAAACTCGAAACGGTCTGCCGAAATCTGGCCGTACTGGTTGCGCCATGCCCTGGTGCTCTTGCGCTCCTCATCGTGTCCGTAGTCCTCGTAAGGGCTGCAGGTGTGATAATGAGAGATAAAGAGGTTTAATTCTTCCACCTCTTCCACCTGCTGAATGGTTGGGCCATCAATCCAGAAGATTTCAGCGGATGCGCTCCAAGTCTTGTTTTTTAATAATACTTTAAACTCAACGCCTGGAAAATACTTGTTTAATATCTGCTTAATATTATATTTAACCGCTGCGAGGTAGTCGGCAGATGGTTTCGCGGTCCATCCGTCCGCAGGTGTCACGGTCTTCAATTTGCCCTCCCACTTCGCGATAGTATCACGGAGTGCCTCGGCTGCCTTGCGCTCCTCCTCCTCTTCCTTGCGCTTGCGTTCCTCTTCTGCCTTGCGTGCTTCCTCTGCTTCCTTGCGTGCTTCCTCCTCGGCTCTTGCTTCTTCCTTTGCGCGCTCGATGTTCTTAATAATGCCGTTATACTCCGCCATCATCGCTTTGAACTCTTCAGGATCGCCGCCCTTATCAGGGTGCATGCTGACGCAATAAGCGCGGAACTGCTTTTTAATTTCTTCCGCTGTGGTAATATTTGTAAAATACTTTTTCATAACTTTCTGATTTTAAAATGTTTGTATAACGTATAACTAAAACTTAATAGAGAACAGGAGACCGCAGACGATAGCAACCGCGGCAACTCCGAGATACTGCCAGCCTGTGAGCGTGACCGCTTCCGAGTCATCCCCGAAGAGGTGGCGAGTATTGAGCCAGCGCCAAGCGATGCGGGCGTATCTGTCTGCCGTCTTCGCCGTCTTCGCTGTCCCCTGAACGATAAACAGGGCGCAGAGGGTGAAGAACTCGACGAGGGCGGCGAGCACCTCGATAAATGAAATATTACTGCTATGTATTGTTTTTGCTTCCATCTTGTTTTATATTTATATTGTTGTTATTATTATTATAAGCTTTCGCGAACTACACGATACCAGAAACAAAAAGGCTTTGAAAATCCTGGCTTCTGCGCTGAAACGAAGAGAGACGGGAAAAAGTAATCTATCGCCGCCATGGTGTTGAGTTCTAAGAATACGCATGTATCAATAATGACCGTGCAGAAGAGCAAGAGAGAAAGGGCAAGCGCTGCCCAGCTTCCGCACTCTATGCCGAACAGATCCAACAAATCAGGGATAAAGTAAATCAAACCAAACAAAGCCGTAAAGGTTACGGCCATAACCAAAACAAGCGCCATTATTAAGGCCACCTTTTCGCACACCTTGCGGGCGCTGCCTTTTACCTTTGCCAGGATGCCGGCGAGCTTGGAAGGCTCGCAGGCTGCGGCGTTCTCGTTGTTCTCGTTGTCTTCGTTGCTCTGCTTGTCGTTCTCGCCGTCCTGCTCATCTGCTGCGGTCTGCTCAGGGGCAATAATACCGCTCTTTAAAATATAGGTAGTAAAGCATTCGCCGTCGTCTGTAACATTGAACTTTCTGCTCTCATACTCCAAGCCGGAAACGTCGCAGAGCTCGAGAAAGAGATCGATTAACTCGCTGTCAACGTTAACTTTGCCGGTTGTCATAAATTCGCGGGTTAAATCGATTGCGACGTTTAAAGCTGCCTGCACGTTCTCGATAATCTCGCCCGCTACTCTCTCCGCATCCTCGTAGTGACTAGCCAAAAAACGGTTACCGTCGCGGTCGATGAAGTAGTAGCGGCCGCCCTGCTTCGCAAATTCTACTATTACGTTATATTCTTGCTTACTGATGCCGTAAGCCTGTACGCCATAGATGCGGCATCTAATAGAATCGGTTGATCGGTTGATCATCCACTTTTTCAACTGCTTAATATTATTATTATTTTTCATAACTCTTTAATATTTTAATTGTTTGTACTTGTTTTTGTTTTACGTTTGCAAAGGTAATAAATTTATTTGTTCCGTGCAAATATTTTCCGCAAAAAGTTTATATTTTCCTTTATTTTTAACCTTTATATACAAATAAATACCTTAAATTTACATATATTTGCAAATAAACTTATTAATTATATACTTTCGGTTGTAAACTCTAGATCTTTGCTTATTATATAATACACCTTATTATATATAAGGGAAAATAAAACGGTGTACCTGGCATCTAGTGGGTGTACTCGTGCCAGGAACGGACGGAGGCTGCATCTAGTGGGTGCCGCCCGCATAAATCCAGACGGGGCCAGGCAGGCGGGCAGGGGGCAGTCATCTCAGGGCGGCGGGGGTCTCGCGGCTGAATGAAGGTTCTCGGGTTTTCTCTGAGGTTGGGATTTCTCTAATTATCAATTATTTATCTTCTCCTGTCGGGCGGTAAAAACAAAAGGCTATCTCTCGTAAAACCTTAAATACCAATAGTTTAAAGGGGATTTAAAATTATTCAGAAATAATTCGTGCTATCTGAAATCTTAAATAAAAAAATACCTAAAATATAAACTATTTAATCAAAAAATATATAGAAAAACAAATAAATATATAACTTTTAACTAGAAATATTTGCAAAAATCAAATAAATATATTACCTTTGCACCGAAAATTAAAGATTATATATATAAATAAAGAAATTATGGAAGAAAATATTAAGCCAAAATCAGAAATCAATCTCCGCAAACTGATGCAGAAATTAGGCTTGGGCACAAATGCTTTTGCCGAAAAATGCGGTATGTCTTCACAATCAATGTCGCAGTTTCTTCGCAACAAGTCGCTGACAACAAACACCATCTATCGCATAGCTACAGCTTTGGATATAGACCCACGTGAAATGTTCTTTCCTACAGACGAGGATGATCTATTCTCAAATGCCGAAAATAAGCAGAAAAAAGAACCTTCAGCCGATAAGCCTGCCCATCAGATTCCACAAAACGGATTGGTTACAGAGAACCAGCAGGGAGTAACGATGATTCCGGCAAACTGCATGATGCAGGCTGAAACTTTCTGTCCGCATTGTGGCACAAGAGTAAAACTGGGTGTGGTAATGATTCAAGAGGCAAAATAAACAGGCAATATAGCCCAAGGCGATACCCTGGGCTAGGAGCTTCTGCCCTTGCATGTCGTGCGGGGCTTTTTGTTGCCTATATCTTAGGCATAGGTATCGGAATGGAATCATCTCCATTGGTGTATCTTACAGCCTTCAGATACTCTATTCCGTCGCATTTGGCAACACCTTCCAGGAAGATGAGGTCGCAAATATTGCAACGGTACATATCATATTCTTTATAATAAGCATTCCATGCCTGGGTTACACTCGGGCAACCGCCAGTCATTTCATTCAATCGTTTGAAACGATCCATGATGCTGCGGTTGAGTTCTGCCAACGGTTCCAGGGTATCGGTAAAACTGACAGGCTGGAAAGTAGAAATGGTAGCTGATTGTACCGTATCTACGACCTTATGGAATACCTTGCGGTAAACCTCGAACACCGGGCGAACCTTGCGGGCGATGAAAAACTCCAGACAAGGGACGGAAAGCATATACTCAGCTCTCGTTGTACCGCCAATTCCTCGCTTTACCTTTTGGTTAAATGATTGGTAATCAAGACCTTCAATGAACAATTCGCTTCTTTTTAGCGTCTGCACAGCCTTTCCCTTAGTAGAATATACCAGTTGCCAAACGTCTTCCAGGTTAACTGGAAACTGCTCATTACTCTGCATCAACTTAGCAATACCCTCGAAGTATGCCTTAATCTCACTCTCACTACTTTTCTTAGTTAACTGATTCATAATCTAAATCTCTTTAAAAGGTAAAACTTCATGCTTGCACAAAAGTGGAGCGCAAACACGTAAAAAGGATACTCAAGCCCATATTATAGGATATGGACTGTTCTTGACTCATACTCCCAGTGTCGGGTGGTGCAGTGGCAAGCTGCTCGATTACTGCCGTGGCTGCCTCCTGGAGGTCAGCTTTACCCATTGGTAGGGTAATGGTTGTTTCATTCATTACTATGTTACTATTATTTTGTTAGACATCGACACACATTATTATATATAAAGAGGCAGTGTGCCCTTAACCCCTTGTCTAATGGCATAAACGCTCGAACATAGAAAAGAGCTTACCACGCTAGCGACATTACATCGCAAGCAGGGGAGTTCACACTGCCATATACGTATATGCAGCCTCTGTATCAGAGACACATCATGTGCTTCGATACTTTCTACGTTCACGACATTTTATTTTTTTAGACGGTGCAAAGATAAGGAGATTTATCGAAACAACCAAACTTTTTTAAGAAAAAACACATAGAAACGTTATTTTTTAACACAAAAACTTGTGTATATCAAATTTTTATCGTAAATTTGCACCGAAAATAAACAATAAAATGTTATTTATATGAAGAAATTAGATATTAAACGTGCTCTGGCCGATCATAATATGAGCCAAATAGATTTGTGCCAAAAAATAGGTGTAGCTCAACAGAATATGAGTGCCATTGTTAGAAGCGGCAACCCTACCGTTGCCAAGCTCATGCAGATAGCCGAAGGCATCGGCTGCGACATCACCGACCTCTTCTATCCCGACCCTACGGAGGAGGCAGAAGAGCAGGAAAGACTTGAGAAGGAAATGGAGCAGGAGAGAGAAAAGGCACTCGAAAGCGCAAAGGATAGCAAGATGCCGCTGGAGCCTGTTCTGCGAGACCTGGCAAGAAGAGCCTATCCTAGCATCACGGAAGAGGAAGTGGAGGAATGGGTGGAAGTCATCAAAAAGAAGAAAGGGATTCAAAAGTTTGATATGAGACCGGGCAAATTGGGGCTACAGAATGCGATGGATAGGCTGAGACAATTTGAAGAGGCTAGAAAGAAGCATGAGGGCGAAACTCTGAGCGCAACGCTTCGTGGCGATTTGCCGGAAGGTTTCATCGAAAGAGAAGTGAATTTCGTGCAGCAGGCAGCAGAGAGCGAGCCAGCCTATCCGGTTCACGAAAACGGACTGGTATCAGAAAACCAGCAGCAGATGATTCAGACTTCTACCTTCTGCCCTCACTGCGGTAAGAAAGTAAGGGTAGGAGTGGTGCTTCTGCCCGAAGAAGGATGAATGAAGAAGGATGGAATATCGAATGATTAATAATGTATAACTTTTAAAAACGGAATGAAGAAATGAAACAGAATTTTCTATCTATGATGAAGCGTTCCCTGAAGGCTATCCCTGCAATGGTGGCCATGGGAATGATGACGCTATCGCTCACTGCATCGCTCACGGCTTGCAGCAGCAGCGAGGATGAGTTATCTCAGGACGAAACGGTGACTCCGGTACACAAGCCCGTGGAGAGCCTTCTGGTAAAGACAATGAAGGAGCATCCTGTGAGCGGATGGGAATACATCAAGAATAAATATGGTGGTACACTGGAGATTCATAGTGTGGCTCCTGCTATAGGACAACGCTTCGACAGATGGATCATCAGTATGTTCCTGGAATCTGATCCGGGGCTGGATAAATGGCAGGGCACATATACCATCTGGCAGGTGGACGGCTGTGTCCGCGGTTATAAAGACGGTGAACAGGCGGAACTCCCGAAAGTTTATCTCGACACTGGCGATAATAGCGCACCGGTAAAGGGAGCTTGGATCAAAATGGAAGATACGGGACGCAAGGATGAAATGGGACGTAAGGAATATCATATCCAGCTTCATATCGACGAAATGAAAGAGGAAAACGGCGACTATGCAAAGGATATAAATATAGATATTACAAGTTTCAGAGAAAGAAACGTGTATGAATACTAATGAAACTGTTCTAAAAAGGCTAGGGGGGCATCTTCCTCTAGCCTTTTTCTGTTTTTCGGAAGAAGATCCTTGTCTGATGAGAAGACGGAAAAGAGCGGGCGAGGGGACTATCACTAGTGCCCTAGCCCTTTTTAATTCAGATCGAATGAAAAAAATGAAAAACAGCATTCTGCCTTTTTTCTTATTTTAGATACATCGTATAAGATACCTGTAATATCACATCTAATTTTCCAAAAGCAAAGATACGAAAAAGCTGCGTGAAATATCGGACAACATCTGTATGATTTCTAAGGGATACTTCCATTATCTGTATGATTTTTATCAAATAATGCTATTATCTGTATGATTTCCACCGGAAAAATACAGCTCATTCTTCGAGATAAGCCCGAAAATTTACAGATAATTTCTTGTTTCTCTCGGAAATTTTCATAGTTATTCGGATTTTCTTCGTACCTTTGCAGCGCCATAGCCCTCCGATGGGCTATAATCTTAAAGTGTATTAAAAAACAGCGAAGCCCTGCCGTCCGTGATGGATAGCAGGGCTTTTTCTGTGATAGGGGACCAGCGATGGAATCGCTGGGGACGGGGGCAAAAGGGGGACGAACTTTCGCTGCTAAGCTTCTGCCATTACGGCTTCCAAGCTCTCCATATCAGCGAACTTCAAGCCGCAATCCTTAGCAGCCTTGAAAAGCTCTTTCTCGTCAACATCCTCAATAGCTACCTCTACCTCGGCATTTGCAAGGTCTGAGAAATACTTCTCCGTCTTCAGCTTCTGGTTGAAGAAATACTCTTTGACCTCAGCGAACTTGGCTGAATCGTCCTTGGTGTATTCGTAGCCCTCATCGGCGTGCTTCTGTTCCAACTGCTGGCACTCCTGGAGCTTGCGCTGCATCTCCTCGAACTTATCGTCCTTCAAGCTCTCCTGCGCTTCCTCCACATCCTT